>OCVR010000946.1_pt1 | contig 23662 bp, 18 predicted proteins | sample 1539091 | NCBI WGS metagenome assembly OCVR01 (sample SAMEA3355530, study PRJEB22509) | marine metagenome | biome: marine; feature: coastal ocean; material: water | place: USA | collected 2010-08-07 | depth 16 m | reverse complement strand
GGTACGACATAGTAAACCTCGATTTTTCATACACATTTATTGGCACGTACCGCCCGCTCTGCAGAATGCCTCGAGAGATTAATGAAAACCCTTCTCTGGCCTGCACGGGCGCTGCTACATACCCCCCAATCCGACGCTCCCCGGTTTTGCTCCGGTTGTAGAACGCGTTAGGTATCGTAATACTGTCAGAGTACGAAAGAGGAGCGAAATTCGATCAATCTAGCGCAAACTTCTCGCCCTAGTACTAGCCCTACTGCCAGCCCTAATAGATGCGACGGCAAGACTCCCTTGCCACAACTGATTACCGGCACGCAAAGGAGTAAAGTCGGTCCGGTGACACTGTGCACGATACGAGGAATCCCCTGTTTTGGGACAACAATCAGCAAAGACACCTTCTGAACCTGAGTCTACTCGGGGAATCAGCCGGGGCATGGCAATTATTGCCTGGATCATCTTTCTCGGCATGATGACTGCATTTTTTCAGGGCAAGCTAGATGACCGAAGCAACCCCAACAGATCCGTGAATTCCAGTAGAGGCGAGGACGGACGCACCGAGGTGGTTCTCGAGCGAAACCGTATGGGGCATTACGTCGCCAACGGCACTATTAACGGTGTTGGTGTCACATTTCTACTCGATACCGGTGCTACTGGTGTCGCGATTTCACCTGAGTTAGCTCAACGAACCGGGGCACCGCGAGGTCAATCTATTTTGACGAGGACCGCTAACGGCACCGCCCAGGGCTTTTTGACAAGACTCAATTCGGTGCAGTTGGGAGCCATTGAGCAAAATAATGTGCCCGCTCAAATCGCCCCGGGGCTTGCCACTGGCCAGGTTTTACTCGGCATGTCATTTCTAAAGCACTTAGAAATGGTTCAACGAGGCGATACCCTTACGCTTCGGCAATAGTGCCTAGGTCATGGGTTCTACTTACCGTCAAAACCCTTTAATATTCCCCGCGCAGAATTTCACGATCCCTAGCCCTTTGGAGCCCGTAATACGATGAATAGCAATTTCGCCATACTCCTGTTTATGCTCGTAATCTCCGGCCTGATATGGGCGGGCATGAATAATAATGACCCTAGCTGGAGTGGCAACAAAAACCAGTGCATTGATGAATGCTACGCCGATTGGAAAGCCGAGAATGGTGGCAGCATTGCTGATGTTGAACGCGTAAAACAGGAAGCCTTAGCGGCTGCCTCCCCAGCTGCACTGGGTGAAAAATACTATGGTCAATGTGTCGCCTGTCACGGTGGCAATGGTGGAGGCGGCATCGGGCCTCAACTACAAGGGCAGCCCGGTTCGGATATTGCAATGAAATTAACGGCCTATCGCGCTGGAGAGCAACGTGGCGGGCAGTCTGCCATGATGTGGCCAGTCGCCAAGCCCATGGCTGATTCCGATATCGAAAACCTTGCCGCGTATATTTCAACACTCTAATTAAAGACGACGAGCTGGGGCAAGGTAGTGCCGATGGGCACCACCACCCCACTCAAGCTCTCACCGCAAGCAGCAGATCAACGGAGCCCGCAATTGCTGGGCACGTCGAGGGCCCAAGAGGGGCACCACAAAGCCCTGAAACGCCCAATCGCCACCTATAGCAATTGCCCTGTGCGCGCTTAAGGACGCAAGTTTTTGTCGCTAATCATGCGCCAAGCCCATTACCCAGAAAAGTGACCTAGGTCGAGCCCGGAATGCTCAAACCTCGACGGCATTGGCCTGCGACCTGCGTCCAAATTCCCACGCTATCACCGCCAAACTAGCCGCACACCATGCGCAGGCCGCGATTAGCCAGCCCTCACTCGGCGTTACAACGGCCAAAGCAAATACGACTGCGATCAAACGCGGTAGATCGAGCAAACACAAGGTCGAAAAACGCCATGGCTGTAACCAGCCGGCAGTCACGATTCCCGTCCAGACCAGCAGCAGCCACCATATCCAGTAACCCTCGGGAGACAAAGGCTCTAGTTGCCCCCAGAGCAGCAATGCCGTCGCGGCAAGCAACTGCAAACCTCCGTAAACCGTTCGGGGCATGGAGACTTGAGGGTCAAAACGCTCGAACTGTGTAAGGTCGGCTTTTTCACGCGGCCACCTTCTACGCACATCGCTGGGTTGCCAACCCGTGCGCGCCCACAACACCCGGAGTCGATCCGACCAGCGAGTAGTTCGACGCATGTCATCAAACATATCCTTATAAACATGCGTCAAAGCCACGAGGGGGTTCCAACTTCGAATAGGGCCCCGGATACCATAAACGCAGGGTTCGTTCGGTAATTCCCGTTGATAAGTGCCGAATAGACGGTCCCAAACAATAAACACGCCGCCATAGTTGCGATCCAGATAGCAATCATTCTGAGCGTGATGGACGCGGTGATTAGAAGGCGTCACGAATGCCCGCTCCATCAAACCCAGCTCGGGAATATGCTGTGTGTGCACCCAAAACTGATAAATAAGGTTCAGTGCCCCCACAGTTACCACCATCTCGGCGGGAATACCCAGTAGAAACAAGGGGACATAAAAAACCCAGCCCAACACAAACCCTGTACTGGTCTGGCGCAAAGCGGTAGACAGGTTGTAATCCTCGCTCTGATGATGAGCAATATGCGCTGCCCAAAAAAACTGTCGTTCGTGACCTATTCGGTGCTGCCAGTAGTAGCACAGGTCGTACAGCACGAATGCGATCACCCAAGCCCCAAGGGAATCTACTGACCACTGCGTAATCGCCGTCTGTTTTGCCGCCCAGGCATAAACAAGCCCCCCCACGCCAAGCACTACGAACTTTCGAGCCTGGCTGAGAATTCCCAACATCAAGCTACTGAAAGCATCGTTTAAGCGATATGTATTCCGGCCCCGAACGATGCCAAAAACAAGCTCAAACGCCATCGCTAGCAAGAAAAAGGGAACTGCGAGCTGAATAAGATCCACTGTTAATGACTTTCCTCAAAAATTGAGCGCTGGGGCCCCATAGAGCCCGGCGCGTTTCGTTGTCACTATAGAACAAACCGATCAAACGCGGCACCACTTACCAAAGAAACCGAGGCTGGGCCTGACCTGCCTGTTACCATTGGTGCCGTCACATCGACACCAGCGAATCCTTAAATTACAGGGCAAACTTGGTCTAGCCCCCCATAATTTTCGTAATCATTCTAGTTAGGTAGTTGCTAATACGCCGAACGCCGCAACCTCTCTGGTCGCAGCGCTGCCTGGCGGTAGGGTACCTAAACAGCCTTTGCAGACAGAAGAACCCCCGTACCTCGGAGTCAATATGCACAAGTTTTTTGCGCCACTCATTTTTTCCCTAGCATTGCTTGGGCTTCCTGCCTCCCTTTCAGCTTGGGAAGCAACAATAGAGCGAGACATCTGGGGCGTGCCGCATATTAAGGGCGCTACGGACGCCGATGCTGCCTATGGACTGGGTTACGCAATGGCTGAAGACACCTGGAAGGTTATCGAAGCCATGATCCCTTACTACCGAGGTAACGCAGGGAGCTTCTTCGGTCCAGACGCCGCCAAGCAAGATTACGTAGTCCATTGGCTAGGACTCTGGGACGATCTTGAGCTGCGCTACGAAAGTGATTTAAAGCCAGAAACTCGGGAGTACGTGGAAGCCTATGCGGCGGGCATAAACCGCTATGCCGAGGAACATCCGGAGGCGGTTTCACTCGATGTATTACCCGTCACTGGTAAGGATGTTATTGCCGGTCACATGCTGCGACACCCGCTATTTTATGGCTTCCAAAGTACAGTGACCGAATTGTTGGGAGAAACTCGGGCCCGCCCGATCGCTACCGCGGGCAGCGTCACGCTAAACGAACAGCCCATCGGCTCCAATGCTATTGCCGTAGGACCCAAGCGAAGCAATGACGGCTCGACGATGCTGGTGATTAATTCCCATCAACCATTGACCGGCCCGGTGGCATGGTATGAGGCACACCTCCAGTCTGAGACTGGCCTCAATGTAATGGGAGGCCTGTTTCCCGGCGCCCCCGCTATTGGAGTGGGCTTTACACCGGAAATTGCTTGGGGAGCAACGGTCAATAAACCTGATCTTGTCGATGTCTTCGTTTTAGATGTCGACCCAGAGGATGAGAACCGATACCGACTTGACGGACAGTGGCTGGAATTGGAACAAAAACCCGTGAAAATAAAAGTGCTTATCTGGGGTTTTATTCCGTGGTCTGTCACGGAAACCGTCTATCGATCGGTGCACGGCCCCGTGCTGAAGACCTCTCACGGCACCTATGCTGTGCGCTATGCGGGCATGGGCGAATTAAAACAAGTCGAGCAATGGCGGGCCATGAACCGCGCACGGAGCTTTGAAGCTTGGCAGGATGCCATGGCGCTGAATCATATTCAGAGCTTCAACTTCGTATTCGCGGGCGAGGCCGGCAACATTCACTTCATCCATAATGCGCAAATGCCGAAACGCGCCCCCGGCTGGGATTGGTCACAATATCTGCCGGGAGACCGCTCTGATCTCATCTGGAAAAGCTACTACGACACCCGAATGATGCCGCAGGTCACCAACCCTGATTCAGGCTTCCTACTCAGTACGAACCAGTCACCCTTCGCCATTACCGAGGCCGGAAGTAATCCTGACCCCAGTAGCGTCGCGCCCAATGGCGGCTGGCAAACCCGCATGACCAATCGCGCTGTACGTGGACTCTCGCTTTTTGCCCAACACAGCACCGTTTCAGAGCAGCAGCTTTTAGACATCAAACACGACCATGTTTATGACGAAAATTATCGAGGAATGGATTTTCTCCGTCAGGTGATTGCACTGCAGCTGACCGACCCACAAATGTTGGAGGCTCAGCGAGCTATTAGGGAGTGGGACCGCGCGACCGATAAAGGCAATCAAAATGCACCTTTGGGCGTTTGTATTCTTGCGGCTGAATGGCTGTCAGAGAGCGGAGGCACTGAAATACCAGACCCACAAGCAACGTTAAAAGACTGTGCTCAACAAGTCGTTGAAATGACAGGAAGACTGCGTCCGACTTGGGGCGAAGTCAATCGGCACGGACGCGGCGACACCCACTACGCCATGGCAGGTGGACCTGACACGCTCAGAGCAGCCTACGCAGCGCCGGGCGGTGAAGATAAAACGTTTAATCGTGTAACGGGAGGCGATGGGCTGTATTACTTAGTCCGCTGGGACGCCGATGGCAAGCAAAGCATTCAAGGAACGCATCAATACGGTAACCATTTTGATGACCCCCTAGACCCTCACTTTCATGACCAGACGGAAGACTTCGCGAACGAAGTCTTACACAAAGCCCTGTTTCGTAGCGATGACCGTTCGGCGCAGATAGAGCGCCGCTACACCATTGCCAGTGGGAACTAGATCCTACGGGATCTGCAGCACCACATGTGAAGCGCACATCATTGTTGGTGCTTTGGGTGTAGTCCCATCAAATCGCTGCAGCACGCCAGCTCGCTTGATTAATCGCCTCCTTGGCATCGAGCTCTAGTGCTTCTTCTGCCCCCCCCACCAGCTCAGACGAAATATTACGAGCCTGCAGCTCATCGTGCAGGGCCCTGAGAGGCTCTTGGCCTGCACAAATAATGACCGTATCAACGTCTAGGGTTCGAGGCTGATTCCCAATTAATACGTGCAAGCCACCATCATCAATGCCCACATACTCGACGCTGTTTAGCATATTAACGCCGCGGCGCCCCAGAGTAAGACGGTGAGTCCAGCCCGTCGTCTTGCCCAGACCTCGGCCGACTTTAGTCTCCTTGCGCTGCATCAACCAGACTTCGCGATCGGCTTTAGCAACAACAGGCTCCACGCCCGTCACACCACCCCGAGGATGATTCTCAAAATCGACACCCCACTCCTTCGCGAACACATCGATATCAACGGCCGCCGAGGGACCGTCATGAGTGATGGTGTCGGTCACGTCAAAGCCAATGCCCCCTGCTCCAATGACGGCCACCTTTTTACCAATGGGTCGAGTGCCGTTAATAGCATCGATGTAACCCATTACCATCGGGTGATCGATGCCCGGGATATTGGGCTGGCGCGGGACGATACCTGTTGCAACCATCGTGTGGTCAAAGTTGCCCGCCGCGATAGTGTCAGCATCGACCCGGGTATTCAGTTTTACGTTGACACCTAATTTTTCAAGCTGCTTTTTGTAGTAGCGAATTGTCTCGTGAAACTCCTCTTTACCAGGCACCTGCTTGGCTAAATTAAACTGCCCACCCACTTCGGCTGAGGCGTCAAACAAGGTCACACGATGCCCTCGCTCTGCCGCAACGGTTGCATATGCCAAACCCGCAGGCCCTGCGCCCACCACCGCCACCGACTTGGGATTATCAGTAGGATTGTAGTTAAGCAGTGTCTCGTTGCACGCTCGGGGGTTTACCAAGCAAGACGTGGTTTTAAAGCTAAACGTGTGATCTAAACAAGCCTGATTACAGGCAATACAAGTATTGATCTCGTCCGCTGCACCGGCATCAGCCTTACGCATAAACTGACTGTCGGCCAGCATGGGTCTCGCCATAGAAACTAAATCGGCATCCCCCTGCTCCAGCACCGATTCGGCGACGTCGGGGGTATTAATTCTGTTAGAGGTGATTACCGGTATCGAGACCTCATTACGCACTCGATGGGTAACCCCGGTGAAAGCGGCACGGGGAACCATGGTGGCTATGGTAGGCACCTGAGACTCGTGCCAAGTAAAGTGCGTTGAGATCATGGTGACACCAGCGCTTTCGAGTTCTCGAGAAAGCTCAGCCACCTCATCCCAACTCATACCACCCTGCAACATATCCATCGCAGCAATGCGAAAGATCACGATAAATTCGTTACCGACGGCCTCACGTACCCGGCGCACAACCTCGAGAGGAAAGCGCATACGGTTGGCATAACTGCCGCCCCACTGATCGGTGCGCTGATTGGTTTTCTCCACTAAAAACGTCGACAGCAGATAACCTGCAGAACCAATAATTTCGATACCATCATAGCCCGCGCCTTGGGCCAATTTGGCGCAGTTTGCATGATCGGCTATTTGCTTCTCTATCCCGGCCTCATCGAGTTCTAGAGGCGTGTAGGCTCCAATGCGTGACCTAACGGCCGAGGGAGCGACAAGCTGCTCGTTGTAAGCAAGGGGGCCCATGTGCAAAATTTGCATGCAAATTTTTACCTCAGGCGCGGCTTTGTGCACCGCATCGGTTACCCGCCGGTGGCCCTCAGCTTCCTCGGCGTTATTGAGCTTGGAAGCGGAGAAAGCCGGATTACCCTGCTCATCTTTAACAACAATCCCGCCCTCTTCGTTGGGTGAGATACCACCCGTGATAATCATACCGATGCCACCCGCTGCGCGTTCGGCATAGAAGGCAGCCATGCGATCAAAACCGTCGGGCATTTCTTCTAGGCCGGTATGCATAGACCCCATAATGCTGCGGTTCCTAAGCTGCGTGAAACCCAGATCCAGTGGCGCAAAAAGGCGCGGATAATGTGCGTGCCCGCTAAGTTCTGTTGCCGCTTCCATAGTATGCTCCGTGTCTACTACTTTTCGTTAATCGTTAATCGTTTGGTCGCAGGGGATCTATCAATGTCAATTAACCTATACGACGCCAGTGTTTTATCGTATCTGCAAACGGTAAAAGCTGTTTCAAAAACCCTCAAACTTGCCGAAGAAGCGGCCGCTGACAACATATTAGACCTCGAGTCGACCCTAGATTTTCAGCTAAGAGACAACATGCTGCCCTTCTCTTTTCAGGTCATCTCTGTTTGGCATCATTCTCTGGGCGCACTCAAGGGCATGAAGGCGGGGCTATTTGAACCACCACCAAAAGTTACCGACCTTTCATGGTCAAAGCTCAAAGAGCTGCTTAAAGAAGCTGAAGACTACCTTGTCGAGCAAGATCCAGACACCATTAACGCACTGATGGGTAAAGATATGGTTTTCCGGGTTGGGCAGCGTGAGATGCCTTTCACAACTGAGGGCTTTTTACTGAGCTTTTCCCTACCCAACGTGCATTTTCACGCCGCGACAACATACGCGATATTGCGCCATCTCGGTGTCACTCTGGGCAAGCTCGATTACCTTGGAGACATGCGCTTTAACAGCTAATCCAGGTCGCCGACGTCAAATCAGCAACCACCCCCCGTGTAACCAGTGTGTCTAAATGGCACCGCTGTCACGGAGCTTGGCCTCATCTAGACCCAGCGCCTGCACAATTTCCGCAGTGTGCTGCCCCGGTACCGGACACGCCCCAACGGTTGGCTTTGTCACACTAAACTGCGGTGCAGGCGCAGGCTGAACCACTCCCTCGCGGGTAATAAAAGTCTCCCGCGCAACATTGTGTGGGTGTTCGACCGCCTCGGTTAAATTGAGCACAGGCGCAAAACAGACGTCAGTACCCTCGAGCAAAGCACACCAGTCGTCGCGGGTTTTTTCGCCAAATAATTCGGCCATGCGCAGCTTTCCAGCGGGCCACTGCGTTTTATCCCACTGATCCGCGAATAGAGGATCATCCCCAAGCCCCAAACGTGCAATGAGGTCGCCATAAAATTGCGGCTCAAGGGGGCAAATTGTAATGTATTGGCCGTCAGAGCAAGCGTAGGTATCGTTCCATGGCGCACCAAAATCTGCCCATCCGGAACCTGGCTCATCGCTGATCTGGCCAGTGTTGTGCATCATGCGCAGCAGTGATGAGATGTACGCCGAACCATCGGTAATCGCAGCGTCGACCACCTGTCCTTGACCGGTTTTTTGAGCATGGAACAAGCCGCTGAGCAAACCAAAGATTAATATCATGGTTCCCCCGCCAATATCCCCAACCAATGTGAGTGGTGCGGAGGGCACACGGTCTGTACTGCCGCCCGGCCACAACGCACCGCTAAGGGCAATATAGTTGGGGTCGTGTCCTGCTGCATGGGCCAAGGGGCCACTTTGGCCCCAGCCGGTCATGCGACCAAAGACCAGACGAGGATTGCGTGCTAAACAGACATCAGGGCCCAGCCCCAAGCGCTCCATAACACCGGGACGAAACCCCTCAATCAATAAATCGCTGTCAGCCACCAGTTCCAGAACCAGCTCAACACCGGCAGGATTTTTGAGGTCAACAGCTACTGAACGTTTGCCCCGATTGTAAAACGTATGCGCCGCCATCTGTTGACTGGTTGGGGCCGCATTGGCGTTTGGCGATCGTCGCTCGATTACGGTGACTTCAGCGCCCATGTCAGCCAGCATCATCCCCGCACAGGGACCGGGGCCAATGCCCGCCAATTCAACAACTTTGACACCCGCGAGTGGTCCTTGGGACATTGAAAACTCCTAATGTTTTTAGAGGGTTTGTTTAGCCGAAATCTGAGCTAGCTTTCACCAGTGTCGCTCTAGGCCGCTAGCAAATCACGACCAATAATAAGCTTCATAATTTCGCTGGTACCGCCGTAAATACGTTGTACCCGTGCATCAGCATATGCTCTGGCTATGGGGTATTCGGTCATATAGCCATAGCCGCCATGCATCTGCACACAATCGTCCACTACCTTACACTGCAATTCTGTCGCGAGTAATTTTGCTTTGGAGGCGTCGACTGCACTAAGCGCCTTACTCAAATGTAATTCAGCGCAGCGATCGACGAAGGTGCGCATTGCTGTCACCTCAGCATCGAGCTGAGCCAATTGAAACTGCGTGTGTTGGAAGTCAGCAATGCGCTTACCGAACGCCGAGCGCTCTTTGACGTAGGCCACCGTCATTGTCAAAGCCGCTTCCGTTGCCGCTACTGCAGAGGCGGCAATCGTCAATCGCTCCTGAGGTAGTTCCTGCATCAGGTACATAAACCCCATGCCTTCCTCTCCGAGCAAATTCTCCTTGGGAACCTTCACATCATTGAAAAATAACTCTGAAGTATCCGCCGCTTTCTGGCCTACTTTGTCTAAATTGCGGCCGCGCTCGAAGCCGGGCATGCCGCGCTCGACCAATAATAGGCTAAAGGCTTTTGCACCGGCATCGGGTGCGTCATTCGTGCGGCACACCACGATAACCACATCGGCCTGCTGACCACTGCTGATAAAGGTTTTGGCACCATTAAGAAGATAGTGATCGCCGCAATCGACGGCGGATGAACGAATACCTTGTAAGTCTGATCCGGTACCGGGCTCAGTCATCGCAATAGCCGTGACTATTTCCCCAGAAATACATTTAGGCAAAAATTTCTGCTTCTGTGCCTCATTACCGACGTTTTCGATGTAAGGCACCACAATATCCGAGTGCAAAATAAAACCGACACCCGCCATGCCCAAGTCAGACAGCTCTTCTCCCACAATGACGTTGTAACGGTAGTCAGCGCCAGCGCCACCATAAGCTTCAGACACGGTGGGGCATAAATACCCCTGAGCGCCTGCCTTCGTCCACAGGCTGCGATCTATCTCGCCATCCTTCTCCCACTGGTCGTAATGTGGAACCGCTTCTGCTTCCAAAAATCGGCGAAAAGACTCACGGAATTGCTCGTGCTCGGAATCGAATAATGTTCTTGGAATCATGATGGGGCCCTTGCCTATTCGTTTTAAAATACACTGCTTATTCAATGTTAATCGTTTTACTGCCTGCACACAGAAAGCACGTCTAGGCTCACGCAGCCAAGATCTGAACTGTTGCTGAGACCTTAGCGGCTACCAGCATTTTAACTGTTAAAAGAAGCGCTCCAAAAAACTCGGCGCCGTATGACAAAGCCCCCATGCAAAAGAAAGCAGCCGTGATTAGCGTGCATCAGGCTAACTGCAGTCAATGCCCACAGCGGGGCTTACAACTCGCTGAAGCGCAGCCAATGCCGAGAAATCCGCAAGCTTATATCAAGGGATTCCGAAGCGTAGAAAAACATACGCGAAGTTCAATTAAACTACAACGCCAGCAAATTTAATGACACCAATCGAAATCATTTAAATCCCACCTAAAAGCGTGGAATGCTAATATGCCACCTTTGTTAACAACACAGAGAGAGCTCGAGTGACAGGTGCAGATGTATTGATTGAAGCGTTGGCAGACGCGGGTGTGGAAGTCTGTTTTGCCAATCCCGGCACCTCGGAAATGCAACTGGTCGCGGCCATCGACGGCGAACCCCGAATGCGCGCCATTCTTGGTCTGTTTGAGGGCGTCGTCACCGGCGCCGCCGACGGCTACGGGAGAATGGCAGACAAACCCGCCCTAACGCTGCTACACCTTGGTCCCGGGTTCGGTAACGGCTCTGCAAACCTGCACAATGCCCGTCGCGCCCACTCTCCAGTGATTAATATGATTGGCGACCACGCTACCTATCACCGCAAATTCGACGCGCCACTCACCTCCGACATTGACGGATTCGCCTCCCCCGTCTCTGACTGGATTGGGCACTCTAAAAGCCCCGAGCAACTCGCCGAAATTGGTGTAGAAGCTTTAGAAGCCTCCTGTGTTTACCCGGGACAAATCGCAAGCTTTATTGCACCCGCCGATCACGCTTGGTCAGAAACGGCCGCAACGCCACCGGTAGCGTCAATAGGCGCGACGCCCTGCGTCACCGATGAGGCCATCGCCAATACCGCGCAAGCATTACGCCGCGGTGATGTTAGCGCTCTGTTCCTCGGGGGCCGGGCACTTCGAGCGGATGCATTGTGGCAGGCAGGACGCATCGCCGCAGCGACGGGTGCTCGCCTTATTAGCGAAACGTTTTGTGCGCGAATACAACGCGGGGCAGGCCGAGTTCCTGTTGAACGGTTACCTTATTTTGGGGAGCAAGCCGCTGAGTTTATACAAGATATAAACACCCTCGTAGTGGTTGGCTCTAAGGCCCCTGTTTCATTTTTTGCCTACCCCGACAAGCCCAGCTATCTCCCCTCGGATGCGACCGATGTCTTGACTCTTGCCGACGTGCGCAATGACGCGCTAGATGCCCTTACCCGACTCGCCGATGCTCTGGACGCACCACAATCTCCAAAAGTGTTGCAAGCATCGACCACCCATACGCTGGAACCCGGACCAATGAATATGTTGGAGCTGGGTAAAGTCATCGCCAACCACCTTCCCGAAAACGCGATCGTTTCTGACGAGGGTGCTACCAATGGTATGGGAGCCTTTGCTTACACCGGCTACTCGGCTCCCCACGAGTGGCTCATGCTCACCGGAGGTGCTATTGGTCAGGGATTACCATTAGCCCTTGGAGCAGCAGTAGCCTGCCCTGATCAAAAGGTTATTGCCCTGCAGGCAGACGGCGGCGCCATGTACACCGTGCAATCACTGTGGACTATGGTCCGAGAAAATCTTGACGTTACCGTTGTCCTTCTCAACAACAGCTCCTATGCCATCCTTAATATTGAAATGGAGCGCGTGGGTGTGGTGAATCCCTCTGAAAAAGCACGATCTTTGCTCGACTTGAGTAATCCTACTATCGACTGGGTACACATCGCACAGGGTATGGGTATGACTGCTCGCCGCTCAGAGAGCGTGGCTGATTTTGATCAGCAGTTTGCTGATGCGATGCAACAACGAGGCCCACACCTGATCGAAGTTATTTTACCCGGTTACGCCCATTCCAATCCTCAGGGGTAAGTTATAAAACAGAAACGCTTTCGATACCGCCACGCCTTACCCAGGCCAAAGCCTTGAAGGGGAAAGGCGATTAAACGTACGTAAAAGGCACGCTCGGGTTGAGGATTTTTATCGACACGCGGTTTAACCTCGGTACCTGGCCCACATCCCCCAAACCAACTGTGTCGATGGTATTATGGCGCCTCGGAATTATGGATCCTGCGGACATGCCCGTCCGTATACAGAAGGATCAATAGAGGGCCCCATTCATGGCTTCAACGCCTGCCAAAGCTTCCAAATCACCCCCTGACACGTGCATCACGCGGAAGGTTCGAGCTGTATTCCTGTTGTGCTTAAGTGTCATGGGGACGGCTGTTACCACGGGTTGCGGTGATACCGACGGCGACCGCGACAACGGAGCTCAGGGTTTTCGTCAGCGTAGCAGTGTCACCAATGTCGTCACCCAAGCCATTGTCGAGCAGCCACTCATCGAAACTATCCAAGCGGTTGGTACCGCAAGAGCCATACACAGCGTTGTGCTCTATCCTGAAGCTGCAGGCATCGTTCGCGCAGTACACCTCAATGCCAACACTTGGGTCGATGCCGGTGCAACATTGCTCGAGCTCGACAATCGTGATGAGCGCTTAGCCGTTGAATTAGCAGAGGTTCAACTGGCTGACGCTGAACGAGTGGTTCGGCGGTACAAGCAGGTAAATCTGGAGAACACCAATCTTCCAGAGAGTCAGGTTGACGCCGCGATAGCGACAGCCGACACCGCGCGCATTACCCTAGATCAAGCTCGAGTTAGCCTGGACCGACGTTTTATTCGAGCACCCTTTGCGGGTGTCGTCGGTATCACGGAGATCGACTCAGGCGACCGTATCGATACCAGCACTCAAGTCACAACCCTCGACGACCGCAGCCAACTTCTGGTGAATTTTGCGGTTCCGGAGGTCTATGTGGGTAAGGTCTTATCAGGCACCGCGGTGGAAGTAAGATTGTGGGATGGTGCAGATAAACCGCTTTCAGGAGAAATTATTGCAGTCGATTCAAGAATCGACCCGACATCGAGAGCATTCACCGCCAGGGCTGCTATTGATAATGCATCGGATCAGTATCGACCGGGCATGGCATTTGAAATCAGTGTTCGCGCAGAACGGGGCGCCTTTAAAGCAGTCCCCGATGTCGCAGTACAATGGGGCGCTGATGGCGCTTATATTTGGACGTCGCTAGAGGGCAAAGCGGTGCGACGCGATGTTCAGCTGGTGAAGCGCCTTGCGGGGGAAATCTTAATAGAAGCTGATATCCCGCTGGGTACCCGCGTCGTCACCGAGGGCGTTCAAGCAGTACGAGCTGGCGCAACACTGAAAGACCTCAACCCTGTGAGCGCGGATCAGACCACTTCTAGAACTGCAGCAGAACTCAGGTCGAACTCGGACGCTCCCAATAATGGGTGATCGATTTGGCGGTGGTTTAGGTGGAGGACTTCCGGAACTCGGAGTCAAACGTCCGCTTCTTACTCTGGTATTAAATTTACTCATTGCCATGGCAGGGATTGCGGCCCTCATGGCGATTGAGGTGCGGGAGTTACCCGATGTTGATCGCCCATTGGTGACCGTCCGGGCGCAGCTCCCTGGGGCATCGCCAGAAACAATGGATGCCGAAGTAACTCGACTCTTAGAGGGTGCTGTAGCGCGAGTCACGGGCGTGCAGGAAATCAACTCCTCCAGCGAAGAAAACAATACGCGTATCTGGATCGAATTTCGCCCGGGCACCAGCGTCGATAAAGCAGCTTCAGATGTGCGAGAAGCGGTGAGTCGCATTGAGCGCGAACTCCCCGATGCCATTGAAGCGGTTTCGGTTTTTAAAGCCGATCAACAAGGAGACGAGATCCTCCGAATTGCGGTAACAGGCAACAACCTGAATGAAGAAGCCCTAGCACGGCGTATAGAACAAGATATTGTGCCGCGCTTTATCTCCCTCCCCGGGGTTGCAGATGTTCCTTTATTTGGCGCGCGGGAACGGATTCTTCGAGTCATTCTAGACCCCCTAAGACTCACGAGTTACGGATTAACAGTCACCGACGTGGCAAATGTACTTCGAGGGGCACCACTGGATGTGCCTGCGGGTAGCTTCCGAGCCGGCGAACAGCAGCTTTTAGTTCGCGCTGACGCTGCCGTCACTCGAGAGCAAGATATCGAGTCTCTGGTGATACGCAATGGCATTCGGGTGGGCGATGTAGCCCGTGTGACATTCTCTCCAGCAGATGCCAACAGTATTGTGCGCCTCAACGGCGAACGAGTTGTAGGTATTGGTATTGTCAGGCAGGCGGGATCAAACACGATAGAAATTTCTGACGGAGTTAAAGCAGCCATAGATGCCATCAATGCTGGCTCTGAAGACCTCTCACTTTCTATCATTTCTGATAACGCTGTCTTCATCCGCGGTGCTGTTAAAGAGGTGTTGTTCACCCTGGGGATTGCTGTGTTGGTGGTCATCGCTACCATCAGGCTGTTTTCGGGTTCGATGCGGCTTACCTTGATTCCCGCCATTGCCATACCAATTTCATTGTTGGGTACGATGGCCGCCTGCTGGCTGCTAGGTTTTTCTATTAACATTCTCACCCTGCTCGCCTTGGTGTTGGCGACAGGGCTAATCGTCGATGATGCCATTGTGGTTCTCGAGAGTGTGCAGCGGAGACGCGCTGCCGGTGAACCTTCGAGCGTTGCCGCGGTAGTTGGCACCCGCCGTGTCTTCTTTGCAGTGATTGCGACCACGGCCGTACTCGTAGCGGTCTTTATTCCTATTGCCTTTTTGCCTGGAACGGCAGGTCGATTATTTCGCGAGTTTGGCTTGATGCTCGCTATTGCAGTTGCGGTCTCCTCTTTTGTGGCCTTGAGTTTAGTGCCCGCCGCTATGGCAAAACTTGCCGCGCATAATCCGCGCTCCCGCCGAGCTGACGCACTGGGAGCAGTCCTAGGCGGGTTTTATGATCGAAGCTTGAGCCATGTGTTGCGTTGGCCGCTTATCGCTCTGTTTGTTTGTATGGGAGCTGCCAGCGCCGCCGGCGCCTTATATTGGCAGCTCGATCGAGAGTTACTCCCCTCGGAGGACCGCGGCACGCTGAATATTTTTTCCAGAGGGCCCGATGGTGTTGGCTTGGCATACGTTGAACGCCAGGGCGATCAATTAGAAAATATTTTGGTACCCCTTATCGACAATGGTGAAATCGCGAGCCTCTACACCGTAATTGGCCGGTGGGATCCTAATATCGTTTTCATCAATGCCAGACTGGTGCCCTGGGATCAGCGAGAACGCACTCAACAGGAAATTGCCGCCGAACTTAAACCTTTATTTGCCGATATCCCTGGCATGACAACACGAATTTTTAGCGGTAACTCGCTCAATATTCGCGGCGCTTCTACCGGAGGTATTAGCCTCGCGCTGCTGGGGACTGATTACGACAGTTTGTTTGCCTCGGCGAGAACCTACAGCGACGCCATTCGTGAGCAGCTCGATAGCGTCAGCAGGCCGAGAGTGAGCTACGACCCGTCGCAGCCCCAACTCTCGGTGCAAATAGACCGTGAACGTGCTTCTGATTTAAATGTGTCACTTGACGATGTGGCTCAAACTCTGCGAGTTATGGTCGATGGCTTTCGGGTCGTCGATCTTAATGTCGATGATCAAACCGTACCCATTGTGCTTGAGGCCGGCGCCGACAAAATCAATGATCCTAGTGACTTGGTTAACTTGTATATCCGCACTGACGGTAATGCCGTTATTCCACTGTCTAGTGTCGTAACCCTCGCCGAACGTGGTGTCGCCGGTCAGCTAGATCGACGAGTACAACGGCGCGCCATCGAAATTGACGTTGAGGTGCAACCCGGCGTTGCCCTACAAACGGCTATTGATGACCTGATGACGCTGGCAACAAAGGTACTCCCTGCCGATGTCTCGATAATTACCCGCGGTGAAGCTGCAGCTCTCGATGAGGCCACCCGAGACACGCTGATGAGCTATGGTTTTGCGCTACTGGTGGTCTTTTTAGTACTGGTTGCACAGTTTGAAAGTGTCACATCAGCTGTGGTCATTATGACCATCGTACCCTTCGGACTCGCCGCTGCTATTTTCGCGCTGTTTATGACGGGCACCTCCCTCAACATTTACTCTCAAGTTGGGTTAGTGATGCTTATTGGCTTGATCGCGAAAAACGGCATTTTACTCGTCGAGTTCGCTGATCAGCTGCGGGATGAAGGCCTTTCAGTTCGAGAAGCGATCACAGAGGCCGCCCACACCCGACTGCGCCCTATCGCCATGACCTTGGTCTCAACGATTGTGGGGGCGCTGCCCTTAATATTAGCCTCGGGCCCTGGGTCCGAAGCCCGAGAGGCCGTGGGCTGGGTGGTTTTTGGCGGACTAGGCTTGGCGGCGATTTTTACGCTCTACCTGACACCGGTGGTGTATTTAGGCATTGCTCGGCTTGCAAAGCCTCGGGGCACCGCAAAGAAACGATTGGAATCAGAGCTGGCCAGTTTAAACAGCTAGCGGCCACACTGGCCGCTCTCATAACAGGCATGAGAAACCGATACAGCGCACCGATAAAACGGCATCCGACTCATAATCGGCAGGTCGAAGGTTCAAATCCTTCTGGGCCCACCATTTTTTATAGTTTTCAAAGACTTATAAACCCTTAGAGCGTCCGACTATGGGTGCTGACTCATGGACTAGAGTCAGTGGCTGCTTGGACAGCCCGGGTGCGACCCTATTTACGCTGCAAAGGCCTTGGCACAGGCTGGGCGTGCCAACAAGCAATCGGCATAAGCGCTAAGGTTTGGATATGCTTCATCGGTGATCACACCAAGTCGCTTGGACATAATGCAAGCGTGACCCAGCATGGTGTCCGCAGCTGAGAAGTCTCCAATCAAGTAGTCCCGCCCCACCATTATTTCTTCCACCGGGCCCCAGGCCTTGGCTAGCAGGCGCTGGGCCTGTTCACGCACCGCAGCGTCCTGACGCTCCGGCGGCAATAGCAGTGTGTGAACAACAATGGTATTAACCGGCGGCATAACCATGCCTTCGCAATAGTGAAACCACTGCAGGTACTCGGGGAAGCGCGGGTCGTCGGCAGCCGGTTTAAGCCCACCGTTCTTGTGGCGCTCCAGAATATACTCGGCGATTGCACCGGATTCGAAAATACTGACGTCGCCATCCTCCAGCACAGGTACGCGGCCCAGCGGATGACGATTCCGATGCTCGTCAGATTTGAGGTCCTTGGGATGAAAATCCATTCGGTTCAGTTCGTATTCCAGGCCCAGCTCTTCCAGCAGCCACAGCGTGCGGCTGGCCCGTGAATTCGGTGCGAAATGCAGTTTCAACATGCGTATTCTCCTGTGTTCACATTTCTGTGTAATTTCATTCTTAGTATCTGTTATCGGCTGAGGGCGACGCCCAGACCTGCAAATACCTGGGTCCATTTGCTGATCTCATCGAGGTTGACGGCCTCTGGCCAGGTGTCCTGGGGATGATGAAACAAACCATTACCTCCTAACACTGAAATATAGCGACCGTCGCCGTCGAAGATATTGCGCGCTTCACCTAGAGGTCGCTGACCGATGGGTGTCTCGGCGGCCGCTTTTATATCAGCACGGTCGAGATGCTCTTGGGTAAGATCCTGCAGCGCCCTATCAGAATACTGCAGCCTTACCGAGGACCCATGGGCTGCCGCAAAATTGGCACCCAGGTGAACCCATAACCGCGCATCCTTGATAAGCGCATGGTTACGCTGCAGATATCTGTCCAGCCCCACATGGCCCAACTCGTGTCCAGTATTGGCGGTAAAAAAGACGTCTCGAGCAGGTTCTGCCTGTTTTATCGCACGCATCATCTCAAGGAAACAGGCGATCCCGCCTCCTCGTTCCGAAGCATTGCGCCACCAGCCACTTCTCGGGGTCATGATAACGAGGGGCGGCAAACTGGAGTCTCGCCCCTCGATCCGTGCTGCCACGTTCATCGCTTCGCTGGTAACCCGCTCGCAGTGAACAGTGAGCTTCACAGGGACACGATTTTGCGCGGCCCGTTGCAGGGCGTCCCAGCTATCGCTCGCCACTTGCAACACGGGTGGCCCGAAGGGACGGTTAAAATCTTCCGCATTGAGGGGGGCTACGCCGCCCGCAGGCAATTCGGGCGTCGTTACGGCAATGAAGGCTTTGTGCAATCCTTTTTCGCGAGCGGCATAGAGCTTGCGAACTTCCGGTGCACTGCCAAAAGGACGCACCTGCAATATACCAATCTCCGCGTCGCTTCCCAACGCGCCCACGCGTCCTGTAATCCCGTTGGCATCGGTATAAGTACAATCGTACGCCGGCACCCCTTCGAACGTTTGGTCACCGATTGTTAAACTGTTGTTCATCGGCTGGACGCGTTCAAACTCAAAACGTTCCAGCTCAGGCTTTACACCCAGCTCAGCTATCCTGTCAGCTAGCCATTGTCCACTTTGATTGTCTACCGTAGTACCGGTCCTATGAATCCCCTGCGCCGAATATTCTTCAATTATTTCAGCGACTCGCTGGCTTAACGTGTCTTTAAAAATGGTCTCCTGTTCTTGAGAGAACACGCTACGGGGGTTGAGCGCCAATGACGCTAAGGCGCCACTGGCTAACATGAAATTTCTTCTACGGATCATCGAAAGGTAACCCCTTTATATAGCCGCGGTACCTGCGCGCAAACCTTCCAAACGCTGCGCTATGAGCTGATCAGCATCACGCATAATGCGATCAATGAGTTCCTGGCAACTGGGAATGTCATTGATGAGTCCGGCAACCATGCCACAGGACCAGGCCCCTGAATCAACCTCACCCTGTTGCATCACACCCGGATACTTGCCGGCCACTTCGTCCGCAATATCTGCAAACCCGATCTCAGCACCCAGTTCGCGCTCTTTCTGCAGCAGGCGTTCGACGGCGGGATTGTTCAGTACCCGCTCTGTATTGCGCAGCGGACGCATAACCAGTCGCGTATCCAGCTCGGTGGCCTGCAAGATCGCCTGCTTCACATTGTCATGTACTGGCGCCTCTTTCGTAGCAAGAAACCGGGTACCCATATTCATACCCTCGGCGCCCATGGCAAGAGAGGCAACCAGAGAACGAGCGTCTGCCATACCGCCGGAGGCGACAAAGGGAATCTCCAACTCGTCTGCGGCGCGGGGTAGAAGAATCATATTGGGGATATCATCTTCACCGGGGTGGCCGCCGCACTCAAAACCATCTACCGAGGCCGCGTCGCAGCCAATGGTTTGGGCCTTGAGCGCATGGCGCACGGCGGTGCATTTGTGGATGATCTTCACTCCGGCTTCTTTCAGAGCGGGCAGGTACTCAACGGGGTTATTGCCTGCCGTTTCCACAACCTTGACCCCGCTTTCGATAATGACGCGAACCATTCCCGGGTAGTCCGGTGCATTCAGGATCGGTAAGAAAGTCAGATTGACCCCAAAAGGTTTATCGGTCATGTCCTTGCAGCGCGCAATTTCGTCCGCGAGTTTTTCAGGGGTACCCTGTGTCAGCCCGGTAATAATGCCCAATCCGCCAGCGTTCGATACCGCGGCCGCCAATTCAGCATAGCCAACATAGTGCATCCCCCCCTGGATTATCGGGTGTTGGATGCCAAACAGTTCAGTAATTCGGGTTTTCATATTTTTCCTTAGATTTGATTGTGGGTAGGCGGCTTAACCGGCCAGCCAGTTTGCGATGGCCTGGCCAATCTCCTCGCCCGAGTCCTCCTGGATGAAGTGAGTGCCTTTCACAGTCACTTCAGATACGTTGGGCCAACTTCTAACCAGGTCGCGAGCTGCGCCTCGTAACATGGCGCCTGGATCGGCATTGACGAAGAGCTTGGGTGTTGGGGAGGTGGCCAGGTATTGACCATAATCAGCAATGACTTTGGTAACATCTTCAGGCTCTCCGCCTACAGGGATTTGCCTGGGCCAGGTCAAGGTGGGTCGTCGATCTTCTCCAGCGTTCAAAAATGGGCGTCGGTACTCCGCCATTTCTTCGTCGTCCAGCTTACGCATAATGGACATGGGGAGAATGCCTTCAATGAACATGTTCTGTTCAAGAATCATTTGCTCGCCCGCCTCTGACTTAACGCCCTGTACAAATTGTCCGAACTCTTTGGGAAGATCGTCGTAGTTCCGCGCGACGGCAACAACCGCTTCCATAAAGGCAATCGCTTTCACTTTTTCGGGGTTCTGCTCGGCCCAATGAAAGCCGAGTGCAGATCCCCAGTCGTGAATGATCAATGTGACATTTTCTTTCACGCCCAACTCGTCGAGCAATGCGAACAGGTACGCTTTGTGTTCTACAAAGCTATAGCTATCCGGACCGCTGTTATCCAGCTTCTGGGAGTCGCCCATGCCAATCAGGTCTGGTGCAATCAATCGGCCTTTGCCTCTTAATGGCGGCATAACCTTGCGCCACAAATAGGACGACGTCGGATTACCATGCAGGAAGACAATGGGGTCTCCTTCCCCCTCTTCGATATAGGCCATTTTCTTGCCGTTAATGGTTTTGTACTTCTTCAGGTTTCTAAATTCGGAACTCATAGGAATCTCCCCTATTTTCTGGAACTCGACCAGATTGGTGAGGACCACCCCCGTTCCTGCAGCGTCGCGGGCAGGTCATCGGGCAGGTCCTGAATGCTCTGGGCACGCTTTTGGGCCGTGACGATCACTTCTTCTAAAACGCCCTGGCCCATGGCACCCGCGCCATAGGCAGCGAGAGCGAGAGCGGATACGAGTGGTTTTATTTTAATCATGTGGTGCTCCTTTTAGCTCTTTGTTTTTTTAAATGATCAAACGGTATGTTCTTTCCTAGCTGCCGCCCCAAACCGAGGTCGACTGCGCACTGCGGCCAGCTTGTGCTTCAGAGTCCTGCACTAGCGGACTTATGATCATGAAGTCAGGCACAAGTAATGGGTTCCTGGGCAACAGCGGTTTCATGTTATTGAGCCAGTTGTTCAACGACGGTTCGAGCGTAAGCCCTAAATGCTGATCCAAACCCACCATGTAGTTAAATACCACTTGCGGAAATATGGCAAAATCGACCAGTGATGGTTCTGTAAGGCCGCCGAAGAAGGGCCCACCCTGCAGATTTTCAATCAACTGCAAAGGAATCCGCGCCTGCATTTCAGATAGGGATTCTGATGCGTCTACATCGCACATCATATGTTTGATGAAAGGCGCCGTTTTCAACAGGTCAGGCCAGGCGTTGCGAATTTCATCGGGCAAAGGCGTCTGGCTGCTGACAATCGAGGCGAGCCGCCATGCTATATGTCGAAACTTCGCGCTCATCTCGCCTTCATAAGCGGATCGGAAGCCAGCCAAGATAAGACTATCTGTTACCCATGAATCCAGCGCTAAAATACTTTCCCTTTCCTGCTCAGTGCTACCGAACAAGGGCTTTTCAGGAAATAATTCGTCTAACCATATCGCGAGCGGAGTGGAGTCGGTTCGCCACTCATCGCCGATCTGCAAAACGGGAACCTGGGGCTGCCTCGTGAAGGCTATTTCCCTTGGATCTGTTGGGTTTACAGGAACAAACTCAAAGGCTAGATTTTTGTAGTACAGGCAGCAGCCTACTTTGCGGACATAGGGGCTGGTTGAATACCCGTACAGTTTGATATCAGTCACTTAACACCTTTACAGTTTTGAGCAAGACAACTACCAGCTCACCTGGATTAAACCGTCAATTGGACAGCTGCCACTTTTTCTATGAATTTAGTTTCGCCCTGATTACGTCGTAAGAAAATGTCGGTTTTACCGTAGTTCTGGTCATTTTTATCGGAATAATGTCACGGGCATAGCACGTGAGATCAGGTTCACTTTAGAATATTGATAATGGACGCCTTGTCAGACCTATTACAAACGATTCAGCTATCTGCAAAGATCTACGTTTGCAGGGCAGTTGGTGGGCCTTGGAACATGCAGGTTCACTATCGCCCTCAGGGTATCTTTCATACTGTGATACAAGGTCAGTGCTATCTGCGAGAGGGCGGTAGCGATGACCTGGTGCTATTGCAGGCGGGTGATGGCGTGGCCTTCCCCACGGGAGGCGCTCACTGGATCAGTGATAGTCCCGGCAGCCAGGATCTGGTTGCAGAGAATGTCGTCAAAGTGACTGGCGATGACGGTCTCTTATTACTGAAAACGGGCGAGGTAACAGTTTCTGCATCGGATAGCGCCCCCTGGGGGAACGATCCCCGGATGGCGCCATCAGCTGGTGGAGACTCACCGGGGGATGATCAGGTTACGATATTACTGAGCGGTGCGTTGTCTTATGACTCATCTATTGATCACCCCTTTCTCAAAAGTCTCCCCTGCTTTATTCAGACCAGCTCAAAGTCAAGTGGTGATCTGCACAGGCATGACGTCCTAACGAACCTCTTGATAGAGGAATCATTCGGGTCATACCCCGGAAAGCGACTCATGGTTGATCACCTCGCTGAGGCCCTTTTTGTTCAACTGCTCAGAGTGCACATGCGCAAGATGAAACAGTCCAATGGCTTCATGGCTGCACTCTCTGACCCTCACATAGGTGTGGCGCTAAATTTGATTCACACCGAGACGGATCAGAAATGGACGGTGGAATCTCTGTGCAAAGCCGCTGCCATGGGTCGCACATCTTTCACACAGAAATTTGAAAATATGGTCGGGTCCACGCCTAAATCCTATTTGACGAGTACGCGCTTGATGAAGGCAAAGTCCAAACTGCAAAACAGTAACGATTCAATGTTAAGTATCGCTGAAGGCGCCGGCTACGCCTCTGAAGCTGCTTTCGGAAAAGCGATAAAACAGCGTTTCAACAGAACGCCTGGCGAGCTCCGAAAAATAGTGAGTGATAGTGAAACGTAGACCTCGTTAGCCGGTAACAGGATAGCTCGGCCCTGGTTCGGAGTTCGGTTTCGAAAAGCGGTTACGATTCTTCGGATTACTGAATTCCACCCCACAAACCGACCTAACCCAGGTTCGGCATACGTTCGGTCTCGACACCCTCCCCTCTGAACACCTTGGTTTTGTTCGGAACGTTCGCCCTTTCCACCCGACTCATAATCGATTGGTCGTAGGTTCAAGTCCTACTGGGCCCACCATTTTTAT
>OCVR010000937.1_pt1 | contig 23747 bp, 26 predicted proteins | sample 1539091 | NCBI WGS metagenome assembly OCVR01 (sample SAMEA3355530, study PRJEB22509) | marine metagenome | biome: marine; feature: coastal ocean; material: water | place: USA | collected 2010-08-07 | depth 16 m | reverse complement strand
ATTACATTCAAAAGCTAGTCCCCTTATTAGATCAGGGTGACATTATTATTGATGGCGGTAACTCTCATTATCAAGACACTTCAAGGAGGTCTGAGGAGTTAGAGGCCAAAGGTTTTCATTTTATTGGTGCTGGAGTGTCAGGTGGTGAAGAGGGTGCCCTAAAAGGGCCTTCTATTATGCCAGGAGGCTCAATAGCTGCTTGGCCTGAAGTCAAAGATATATTTAAAAAAATATCTGCAAAAGTAGGCGATAACGAGCCTTGTTGTGACTGGATTGGTGAAGGCGGCTCGGGGCACTTTGTAAAAATGGTACATAACGGCATTGAGTATGGTGATATGCAGCTCATTTGTGAGGCCTATCAGGTTATGAAAGATGTTTTAGGAATATCTAATGATGAAATGCACAAAACCTTTAAAGAATGGAATGAGGGAGAACTTAATAGTTATCTCATCGAAATCACAGCGGACATTCTTAAATTTAAAGAAAAGGATGGTAGTTATTTAGTTGACAACATTCTTGATACAGCTGGCCAAAAAGGGACGGGTAAATGGACTGCCTCAGTTGCATTAGATTTGGGATCACCTTTAACACTCATTGGTGAGGCTGTGTTCTCAAGATACTTGTCGTCAATTAAAGATGAGCGAGTAGAAGCTTCAAAGCAGTTAAGTGGACCTAGTATTAATTTTACAGGTGACAAAGCAAAGGCTTTAGATGGCATTCATGACGCTCTATATGCCTCAAAAATGGTTTCCTATGCTCAGGGTTATACGCTTCTTGCAGATGCGGCTAAAGAGTTTAATTGGAATTTGAATTATGGCGCAATTGCGTTGATGTGGAGAGGTGGTTGTATTATCAGGTCTGCATTTTTGAGCAAGATAAAAGATGCTTATGACAACAATTCTAGTCTTAAGAATTTATTGCTTGACCCTTTCTTCAAGGACAAAATTAATCAATCTCAGGATGGATGGCGAAGAATAGTATCTATTGCAATTGCTAACGGGGTCCCTGTTCCAGCAATGACCTCCTCTCTATCCTATTTTGATGGCTACAGAAATGATCGCTTACCTGCAAACCTTCTTCAGGCGCAAAGAGATTATTTTGGTGCACATACATACGAACGAATTGACGGAAATAAGGGCGAGTTTTTCCATACTGAATGGATTCAGGATAATAATTAGAGTTTAAGGGTAGTGATATTGTGTCAGAATCTTTAATAAAAATTGATAGTTTTGTCCTTTTTGGAGTCTTTGGTGACTTGTCTATTCGTAAACTTATACCAGCTTGGTATTATCTTGAAAGGGATAACAGGCTTAGTGACTCATTAAAAATACTGGGTGTTGGAAGACGGATTACTTCTGACGCTGAATTAAAAGATAAAGTAAGAGAGGCGCTTGATACTTTCGTCTCCAAAGAATATCTTAATTCTGAGGTAGTTTCGCGCTTGCTGGAGCGCTTTTATTATTGTGCTTGTGATCTTTCAAAAGAAGAAAGTTATTCTGATTTAAGTGCAAAAATCAAGGATTGGGAGAAGCCTGCCGCCTACTATCTGGCTATTTCTCCAAGTCTTTTTGAAAACGTATGCGACGGCCTTAAAAGTGCCAAATTAATCTCTTCTCACTCAAGAATCGTTGTTGAAAAGCCTGTTGGGTATGACCTTAAATCTTCTCAAGAAATTAATGAGAAACTGACAAAGCATTTTGATGAATCGCAAATTTATCGTATTGATCATTATCTAGGAAAAGAAACGGTTCAAAACCTAATTACTTTAAGATTTGCAAACTCTCTATTTTCAAGCCAGTGGAACAGCAAAGGTATTGAGTATGTTGAGATAACAGCAGCAGAGTCAGTAGGAATTGAAGATCGCTGGGGTTATTTCGATGGAATGGGTCAATTAAGAGACATGGTTCAAAGTCATCTTCTTCAGCTGCTTTGTTTGATTGCAATGGAGCCGCCAAACAGGCTTGATGATCAAAGTATCCGATCAGAGAAGGTAAAAGTTCTAGAGGCGTTAAAGCCTCTTGATAAAGAGAGTATTCCATCTAACTATGTTTCGGCTCAATATTCCGACGGTGAAATTGATGGCATTCAAAAGCCTGGCTATATTAATGAAGATGGGGCAAAACCAGAGAGTCAAACTGAGACTTTTGTGGCTATTAAGACTGAGATAAAAAACTGGCGATGGCTGGGAGTTCCTTTTTACTTGAGGACTGGTAAAAGGATGGCATCAAAAACAACTCAAATTGTGATTCACTTCAAGTCTGATGGGCACTATATATTTAATGAGAGTAAAGAGAGTTTGGAGGGTAATACATTAATTATAAGCCTTCATCCAACAGAAGGTATATCACTTCAAGTTTTTACAAAGCCTCATGGCGTCGATAAGCACTCAACGGTGCGATCAGACCCTATGAGTCTAGATTTTATTAAAACACAAAAACTACTTAACATACCGAGCGGATACCAAAGCCTATTGATGGATATTCTGAATGGCAATCAAAGCCTATTCCTATGTAGGGAAGAGGTTGAACTTGCATGGAAATGGTGTGATGATGCCTTAGAGGCTTTCAATCAATCAAATCAAGAGCTTTGTTTTTATAATGTTGGAAGTAATGGTCCAATCAAAAGCAATGATCTCATTTCAAGTTATGGACATAGTTGGCATGAGGGGTAAAACATATTATCTTCCTGACCATGTTGGTTTTTATAGTACCAACAGCGGTGAGTCTTTGGCGGTTGATCTCAGTCAAAACATTAACGAAATTTTAAAGGAGTCCATCAAAAAGAGAGGTCGTGCCAGTATGGCGGTTTCTGGTGGGAACACTCCTAAACTTTTATTTGAAGAATTATCTCTTCTCAATATAGATTGGTCTAAAGTTGACTTAACTCTGGTTGATGACCGTTGGGTTGATTCCAACAATGAGGATAGTAATGAGCTATTAGTTAACACCCACTTCATTAAGAATAAAGCAGAAAAAGTTAATTTTGTGCCTCTTAAAAATGATGCTAAAACTGCAAAAGATGGGATTCCATTGAGCGAAGAAGCCCTTAAAAGTTTCACAATGCCTTTTGATATAGTCATTTTAGGGATGGGCGCGGATGGTCATACAGCATCACTATTCCCTTGCTCAGATGAGCTTTCAAAAGGGATGGATTTAAAAACAAAAAGCCTTCTAGTTGCAACTAAACCTAAAACTGCCCCCTATGAGCGGATTAGTCTGACTGCAAAATCCATTATCGAAGCTAAAAAAGTTTTTCTCCATCTTAATGGGTCTAGTAAGCTCCATACTCTTGAAGAAGCGATGAACATAAGTGATTCTAGCAAAATGCCAATCTATGCTTTTCTAGAGCATGGGCTTGATATCTTTTGGAGTCCTTAGAGTAACTGATTGCTATATTAACCTAAAGACTTAATTGTTTTTTAAAAAGCAAGGGATAATATTATTTTTTTGATTTAAAAATTGTAGAAAAAACTTATGAAAATAAATAATATTGACGGTGAAGTTGTTAAAGACAATGAAACCTATTTGCTTAAAGATAACACTTCTCTTAATAACCTTGTTGTCAGCTCGACTACGCTGCACCCTGGTAAATCAACACGAGGACACTCTCATCCTGGTAAGGAGGAGGTATATATGATTATGAGCGGAACTGGAAGAATGCAGCTCGATGACAAAGAATTTGATATTACAGGCGGTGAAATGGTTCTAATCGAGGACGGTGTCTTTCATCGCGTTCACAACACTGGAGAGGTAGACCTTTATATGGTGTGCATTTTTGATGGAGATAGAAATCATTAATAATTCAATTTACAACCTGGTAGGAGATATTGGCGCTACAAATGCAAGGTTTGCTCTTGTTTCACCGGGCTCTTCTGAGATGGAAAACATACAAAGTCTAAAATGTTCAGACTTTGAAAACATTCAAAGCGCAATCCTTTTTTATCTTTCCGATTATCCAGATATAGAGATTCAAGCAGCCTGTTTTGCGACAGCAGGAACGGTACACTTGGACGTATTTAAGCTCGCAAATAATCATTGGCTTATCAGCAAGCAGGATGTTAACAAAGCTCTTAAAGGGGTTACCGTTGAATGGATCAATGACTTTACAGCACAAGCATTTGCAACAACAACACTTGGAGATGATGATGTTGTTGTGATTAATCAAGGGGTTGTTGAACCAGAGAAGCTAAGGTTAGTTATTGGTCCAGGAACTGGGTTAGGCGTTTGCGGATTAATTATGTCGCCTTCAGGCTGGCTCCCAATCGCTGGAGAGGGTGGTCACTCAGATTTTGCTCCTAATACCAGTCTTGAGTTTGAAATTTTAACAATATTGACCAAAAAATTTGGTCATGTCGCTGTTGAAAGAATTCTCTCGGGACCAGGCATTATGAATCTGTATGAGGCGCTTTGTCAAATTAACGGTAAAGAAATGGTGTACCAATCTCCTTCAGAAATAACTGCAGCAGCAGTTAATGGAAATTATGACCCCTTAGCAGATGAAACTGTCCAGATGTTTTGTAAAATCTTTGGCTCTGTGGCTGGAAGTATGGCGCTCACTGTTGGCGCTTTAGGCGGCGTGTATATAACGAGTGACCTGGTTAAAAACTTTTTAGATATATTTGTAGCCAGTGATTTTCAGGAGAGCTTTGAGAGTAAAGGAAGGCTTCAGCCAGTTCTTAAGGATATTCCTGTTTATCTATCAAAAAAGAAAAATATGGGCCTTATCGGTACCGTTTATCAAATAAACAATCATTGGATTCAAAAGGGCTTTAAGATTTAATTTGTCTTATTTATCCAGCGCTGTCTTCATAAGAAGCTCTGCAATTTCATCTCTTGACCCAAAGTAGTTTGAAATAGTTATATTAAGGTTAGGAAAATTCTCAGAAGCTTCTTTAACTTCACCGGGTATATCTCTATTGATGTGAACGCCTGCAGAGAGAAAATAGGGCAAAACAGTCACATGTGAGGCGCCTAATTCACTGCATTTTGTTATGGCTTCTGGTATTGAAGGAGAGGCAAATTCTAAAAAGGCTGGCATTATCAAATCAAAATCATTTGAATTGAATTCAATCATTTTTTTTGATAAGGCTTCCACCTCAAGGTTTGATTCATCTCTTCTGCTTCCGTGAGCAACTAATAGCAATACATTCATATCGGGCTGGATAATACGTTAAATTGAATAAATTGATTATTTTAGGGTATCTTATCACGTTGAAAAAAATAAATTAGAGGCATGCTTTTGTACCAAAGTTCGTCAATTCATGAGTCGGCTGGTAATAACAAGATTGGAGTGCTTTTGTCCAATTTAGGGACACCTGACGCGCCGACAAAAAAGGCGGTAAAGCCCTACCTCAGACAGTTTCTATCAGACACTAGAGTCATAGAGCCGCCACCTCCAAGATGGATTTGGAAAATTATATTGAATGCTGTCATCCTCAACTTGAGGCCTAAAAAATCAGCCAAAGCCTATCAAACTGTTTGGAATACTCATGGCGAAGGCTCACCACTTCTGTCGATTGCAAAGTGTCAAAAAGCCGAAATTACATCACAACTTGAAAAAAGAGCGCCAGCTCAGTTTGAGGTTGCACTCGGTATGTGTTACGGTAATCCGTCTATGAAGTCTGCTCTAGCAGAGCTAGAATCTAAAGGCTGTAAAAAAATTATTGTTCTTCCTCTCTATCCGCAATATGCAGCTTCTTCTACAGGCTCTGTGTTTGATGCTGTTGCTAAAGAGCTGTTAACTTGGAGAAATGTGCCCGACCTAAGGTTTATTCGTAGCTACAACGAGGAAGATAAATATATTGACGCGCTTGCTAATAGCGTCAAGGACTACCAAAATGTTCACGGTAAGCCTGATTTTTTGCTTATGTCTTATCACGGTATTCCTAAAAGGTACTTTGATAAAGGTGATAATTATCCTTGCCAATGCTGCAAAACGACTTTTCGTTTAGCGCAAAAGCTGGACTTGAAGCCGGATGAGTACCAAATGTCATTTCAATCCAGATTAGGCTTCGCTGAATGGATGAAAGAGTACACCGATCAGACTCTTAAAGCTCTACCAAGTAAAGGGATGAAGAATGTTCAGGTTATTTGCCCGGGATTCTCAGCAGATTGTTTGGAGACGATTGAAGAGATCAGTGAAGAAAATAAGAGTTATTTCATGGATTCAGGCGGTGAAAAATTTGGCTATATCCCTGCACTTAATGACAGGCCAGATCATATTGAGTTTTTGACACAGCTTCTTCTTGACAACACGTCTGGCTGGAATAACTAGCATGAAAATTGTTATTCTAGGAGGGACTGGATTAATTGGCCAGGCGCTTCAAGAAAGTTTTTCAAAAAACCACCAAGTAGAGGTGTTTAATAGAACTGCCTTTCAATCCGTTAAATATTTAGCTTCAATCATTGATGGCAGTGACTTTGTTATCCAGCTAGCAGGCTCAACTATTTCAAAGAGGTGGAGTGAAAAAATTATCGAAGAAATGTGGCAAAGCAGAGTCAATACTAACCAAATGCTCTCTGAGGCAATCAAATTAATTTCTAGTAAGCCTAGAGTCATATGCGCTTCAGGAATCAGCTTTTACGCAGAATCTGACTGCAATGACCCTAAGACTGAAGATGACCCGCAAGGTGAAGGCTATTTGACTGACCTCAGTATCGCTGTAGAAAATGCGGCAAAGTCTATTTCAGATGATGTCACTATTTTAAGGTTCGGTGTTGTTCTTTCAAGAAATGGCGGTGCATTAGGAAAACTATATTGGCCTTATTATTTTGGTTTTGGCGGTCCTATTATGAATGGAAACCAATGCTTTTCTTGGATCCATATTGATGATCTCGTTAGAGCGTTTCATTTCCTAGTAAATGACTCTCAGAGTAGGGGCGTTTACAACGTGACATCACCTCAGCCGGTTCCCCAAAAGGTTTTTGGAAAGGCACTTTCTAAGGCGCTGAAAAGACCTTTTTTTATTCCGGTTTGGGAGTGGCAATTAAAAATCCTTCTCGGAAAGGGCTCTCAAGTGCTAACCTTAAGTGCATCTGTGATTCCAAAAAGATTGACTCAAGACGGTTTTGTTTTTGATTATCCTGACATCGATAGCGCAATGAAAGAATTAATAGCTTAAAGCGATTCAATCCTCACATTGAATTAGATTTAGCCTATGGTAAAATATGCTTAAGTTTCGTACGGTTACATAAGATTCAATGAGACTTTCCATTCTGGAAAGTCTTTTTTTTGGTTAATTTTGGAGAAAATATGAAAGTTAGTAAGGATAAGGTTGTTTCAATGCACTACACGCTCAAGAATGATGCTGGAGATGTTATTGATTCTTCTGAAGGTAAAGAGACTCTAGACTTTTTACAGGGGCATGGCAACATTATTCCTGGCCTTGAATCAGCACTTGAGGGTGCTATCAAAGGCGACAAGATGGATGTTTCGGTTGAGCCTGAAGAAGGTTATGGGCTTCGTATGCAGGATGCGATACAAGAGATACCTCGATCAGCACTTCAGGGTATAGATGAAGTCACGATAGGTATGCAGCTTCAATCACAAGACCAAGATGGCAATGCATTTGTTGTCACTGTTACTAAGCAGGATGATAAAAAAATTACTGTTGATGCAAATCACCCTTTGGCTGGCGAAACACTTCATTTTTCGGTTAGTATTGAAGATGTTAGAGATGCTGAAGCTGAAGAACTTTCTCATGGCCACGTTCACTCAGCTGGCGGTCACGCTCACTAATCATAAATCTTTAGCGGGCTATAGTGATTGAAATCATTACTTGTCCGCTATGTCAATCAAAGAATCATTCACTGATCTTTAAAGATAGTCTTCGAGAGTACATAAAGTGCTCAGATTGCGACTTTGTTTTTGTACCCAAAACCTATCACCTTTCTGAAATTGATGAAAAATTAAGATACGACACCCACAATAACGATCCTATGGATACTCGTTACCGTGAATTTTTATCACAGCTGACAGTGCCTCTTTTAGAGAAAATTCTTGAGAAGTCTGACGGCCTTGACTTTGGCTCTGGGCCCGGACCAACGCTCTCCTTAATGCTTGAAGAGGCGGGACATTGTGTCGAGCTTTATGATAAGTTTTATGCCTCAAATGAGCATATATTTACTAAAAGGTTTGACTTTATTACCGCTACAGAAGTTATTGAGCACCTGAGAGAGCCGAGATTTGAATTAAAGCGCTTAACTGCAATTCTCAAGCCGGGTGGCTACCTGGCACTCATGACGCAAATATTAACTGAAGAGGTCAATTTTAGCGACTGGTATTACAAAAATGATCCCTCTCATATTGGATTTTTTAATGAGAGATCTTTGATGTACCTTGCTAATGATTTAGAGCTTGAGATCACCATCCACTCAGAGCGCGTTATCTTTTTGAAAAAACTAGGCTAGTATATTTAAATAACTCTCATAGCGATTATCATTAATTTCCCCGCTTTCAAGTGCAATTTTTACAGCACAATCTGGCTCGTTAATGTGTTTGCAGTTTCTAAATCGACATCTGTCCGATAACGCTTTGAATTCCCTGAATCCGCCAACTATTTGCTCGTCGGAAAGATTGTCCAGTTGGAACTCTCTTACACCCGGAGAATCAATCAAGTCACCGCCACTCGGTATATGATAGATTGTTGTATTTGTTGTTGTGTGCTTGCCTAGCTTGCTCTTAATAGAAATTTCATTCACTCTGAGCTCTAAATCAGGAATAAGAGAGTTGATGAGTGAGGATTTTCCAACGCCAGATTGACCTAAGAATATATGAGACTTGTTGATAAGCTTTTCCTTGAATGTGTCAACATTTTCTCCATTCTTAACACTAATAAAATGGACATCATAGCCTAAACTTTTATAATGCTCAAAGTCATTATTAAGCTGGTTGTCATTCTTTGATAACTCTATTTTATTGATTACAATACCAATAGGCAATTTTGAATTTTCAGCCATAATGAGGTAACGATCAATCAGATCAAACTCATAGTGCGGCTCTATAGCGACAACAAGCCATAACTGGTCAATATTGGCTGCAATTAACTTGTCTTTCCTTTGGAGTTCAGTTTTTCTTGGATAGATTGCAGTGACGATTGCTTCGTCTTGTTTTGTTTTTTGAAAAAGGACCTGATCTCCAGCAACAGAGAAACCAATATTTTGACGGCTGACGCACTGAAAAATTTCCCCATTTTTGTCCTCAACAAGTTGGCGCTGACCGTACCTCGTGATAACCATCCCAGTGTACTCTTTTTCATTGCTTTCTAATTGAGACTCAGCCTTAAGGGAGGCCTTGTCAGCGCGAGCAATCTTTTCAGACTGGACTTTATCAATGCGCCACTTTTGTTTTCTAGTTAGGGGCACTAGGCAATGAGATTATTGTAATTTTTCAATTCTAAGAACCGCGCTTGGATGAGAGTCATGAAAAGCAGAATAATACTTGTCAGGTGACAGTGATGACGAGTTTTCTTTGTAGAGTTTAATGAGTGACGATATCAAATCCTTTGCGTCTGTATGGCTTGCTGCAAAAGCATCTGCCTGGAACTCATGTTTTCTTGACACGAGATTACTAATTGGGGTAATAAAAAAACTAAAGACTGGAAGGGCTAGGCTAAAAAGAACCAGTGCTGTGTGCGATGAAGGTTCAGAAATTCCGAGCCCATTATAGAACCATGTTTGGTTGATAAGATACCCAAGCAGTGCAAGACTGACAAAGCTAAAAATAAAGGAGCTCACCATTCTTTGGCGTGTGTGTTTGTGATGAAAGTGCCCAAGCTCATGAGCAAGAATTGCCTCAATTTCTTTATCCTCCATCCCCTTAAGAAGCGTATCAAAGAATACAATTCTTTTGTTTTTTCCTATGCCTGTAAAGTAAGCGTTTCCATGAGAGGATCTTTTGGAGCCGTCCATGACATAAATCCCGTCACTCCCAAAACCTGTTCTCTCCAGCAGGCTAGTGATTCTTGATTTAAGGGTTTCGTTATCCAAAGGGTTGAATTTGTTAAAGATTGGCGCAATGAAAGAGGGATAGATCCACATCATTATTAGAGAAAAAAGACTAATAATAACCCAAACATAGACCCACCAATAGTCACCAATCGATTCAATATTCATGAGGTACAGGATTGCATAGATTAGCGGTAAAACGAGAGCAAAGCTGAGAACAACCTCCTTAATTAAATCTCCCGCAAATGTGCCAACGGTCATACGATTGAAGCCAAATTTTTGTTCAAGCACAAAATTTCGATAGATACTGAATGGAAGATCAATAAAGCTAGCGATAAGCATAATGCTTAGTACAAAGAAAGTGCCCATTAGTACCGGGTCGTCGACTCTTTGAGACCAGAAACCATCAATCCAGTTCATGGCGCCTCCAAGGGTCCAAACGAGAAGAACAATCGTTGAAAAGATGATCTCAAAATGATTCAGTAAAAGCTTCGCTTTAGTGTATCTGCCAGCTTTTTGATGGTCCTCAAGATTAATAGTTTCACTAAAGCCATCAGGAACACTGTCAAACGAATTACTGATCGCTTTATCTTGCCTAAAATTTAACCAAAGCAAGGCTAAGACCGAAGTCAGTATTGCGAATAAAAAAACAAATGTAAAAAAATTAAATTCCATTTCGTGTAAATAGATATGCTTGAAAAAAGTTAAACCAAATTATACCCGCTCAATTACCTAATATTGCGAATTGAAATTTGGATAAACTCAAGGAAACAATCTATAAGAACGATTAATTATATGAATAATATATCGTTAAATGAAATCCTATACATATAGGATGCTTTATAAGCGGAGATGGGTATAATTTCGTGATTAAAGTTATATTTTGATAAGATTTTATGATGACAATGGAAGATAGAGACGGCTTCATCTGGATGGATGGCGAGTGGCTAGATTGGCGTGAGGCAAAAGTGCACGTCCTTACACATACCCTTCATTATGGTATGGGGGCTTTTGAGGGTGTTAGGGCATATGAAACAGAGGATGGCCCAGCGATATTTAAGCTTGAGGAGCATACTGAAAGGCTATTTAATTCAACTAGAATTTTGGGAATGAAGATTCCTTATGAGGCTGAAACGCTTAACCAAGCCCAAAGAGAAGTCGTCACCAAAAATAATCTCAAGTCGGCCTACATTAGACCCATGTGTTTTTATGGCTCAGAAGGTATGGGACTTAGAGCTGATAATTTAAAAGTTCATACGATGATTGCTGCATGGGAGTGGGGATCATACTTGGGTGAAGATAATATGAAAAACGGCATCAGAATCAGAACATCTTCATACGTTAGACATCCTGCACATCCCACACTTAGCGGCGCTAAAACAAATGGAAACTATATTAACTCGATGATGGCGCTCAAGGAAGCGCTTGATCATGGCTTTGATGAGGCTCTAATGCTCGATATTGAGGGCTGTGTATCTGAAGGAAGTGGCGAGAACATATTTGTTATTAAGGAAGGCGTTATCTATACGCCTCATTTAACTTCTGCTTTGCCTGGCATTACCAGAGACACCATCGTTACCCTAGCTAAGTCATTGGGCTATGAGATCATTGAAAAGAAGCTCTCTTGTGATGATATCTATAATGCAGATGAGGCTTTTTTTACGGGGACTGCTGCTGAGGTAACACCTATTAGAGATCTTGATGGAAATCAGATAGGTGATGGGACACGTGGCCCGGTTACTGAAAAGTTACAGTCACTTTATTTTGATTGCGTCCATGGGCGCAATGCCGATTTTCTTCATTGGATAAATAATGGAAGGTGTTTGTGAATGCTGCCAACTCATTTAAAGCTGAGACGATATTAGTTTCAAAGAAAGACTTACCTATCCACTGTCCGCCTAAAGATGCATCAAATTGGAGTATGCATCCAAAAGTTTTTTTATCATTTGATGTTGATGGCCAAGCAAGCTGTCCCTATTGCGGCGCAAGCTATAAACTGGATCAGTAGTTTAGTATTTTTAAAAAATGCAATCAAATCTAAACAATATTGTCTTAATTGGCCCAATGGGGTCAGGTAAGACGACGGTCGGAAGACGGCTGGCTGAAAAGCTGGATATTGATTTTTATGATGCGGATCATGAAATCATTGACAAGACAGGTGTCAGTATTGATCATATATTCGATATTGAAGGAGAAAAAGGTTTTCGAAAAAGAGAGTCTAATGTTTTAAAAGATTTATGCAATAAGGCTAATATTGTTCTAGCTACAGGCGGCGGGGCAGTTATGTTGGAAGAAAATAGGCTAGAAATATCAAAAGCTGGGTCAGTTATCTATCTGTCATCCTCCGTTGATCAAATTTTAAGACGAACAGCAAAGTCTAAAACTAGACCTCTTTTGGAAAATAGCACAAACAAAAGAAAAACAATCTCTGACATTATTGAAGCGAGAGATCCTCTATACAGAGAAATCGCAACGATTATTATCAATACGAATGGTAAAAAGCTCAATGAAGTCATTCATGAAATATTGAATCAATTAAAAAGATAATTTTTTTTAAATTCTTTTTCCTAAAATTCACCAAAACTTCACTAAAATATAAAATTCATGCTCTAAACTGTTGATTTTATTTAATTGATTTGCAAATTAAAGGGGAAGTAATGTTTTTAAGAGCCATTCTGTCGTCACTTTTTGTTTTATCTATAAGTAGTCATGCGATCACCTTAGATGACTTCAGCACAAGACTGGTAGAAACCCACCCCTATTTTGTTCAATTATCTCTTTCAGAAAAGACGAGTCTAATCAACCAAAAATCTTTATCAACTAACGATGATTGGAATATTAATGCTGGTGCAAGTGAAACCTTTACTGGTGGTGAAGACGTTTCTACTAGGCTGTACAAAGACCTCTATTCAACGAAGTATGAGATAGGAGCAACTAGAAAAATTGAAAATTCTGGTGCAAGTGTCAATCTGAAGCACTCTCTAACTCGAAATGACAAGGACAGCAATGCAACCCATTTAAATCTCTTTTCAATTGACTATGTAAGGCCTCTTCTTCAGAATAAGGATGGCCTCAATGATAGACTTAATTTAGATCTTGCTTCTCTCAACCTGATTGCTAAAAAGGTCAGTCTTGAGGAGCAGGCAGAAAACTTTTTAGCTTCTAAACTCTCCAAGTTTGTAGATTTGGCTTTAAAACAAGAGGTTGTCAAAAACCACAAGATAGCACTCGACTTAGCAAAAGAACAGCTAGACCTGGCCGAAGATAAATTTAAAAATTCCCTTATTGACATAACACTCCTTATTCAAGAAAAGGACAACTATGTTAAGGCAAGACAGCAATCTCTTCAGTCCAATAAAGAGCTTATTATTGAGAGACGTGAGTTGGCTAATTTGATTGGCGCTAAAGAGTCCGACATGATTGTTGAGATGGATTTATTTAAAGAACAAGCACTCAGCATTGTTAAGCCGCGTGAGTTTGTTAAGAGTTCTAGGGCTATTCAAAAGTTTGATTTTGACAAAGCAAAGCTTCAAAGAGAGCTTGAGTCACTTGAAAACAAAACAATGCCGAATGTGAATCTGAATCTAGGACTTTCCTCGCTTGGTGAAAATGACAAAGTCTTTGGCAGCTTTGGTAATAGAGATTATTCTTGGAATGTTGGTGTAGATATCTCTTATCCAATAGGTTCTCGAAAAGAGCTTCTTGCAGTTGAAGACACTGAGATAAAAATGTCAGACACAGATGCAAAAAAACGCGAGGCTGAAATCAATAGTATTCAGCAAATTAATTATCTTCTGGCACAGGTCGACCTATTAACTGAGCTTGTAGCACTGTATTTAGAACAGGGCGCCTTGGCTGAAGAAAAGGTTATTGAGGAACAAATTAAATTTAGTGAGGCAAGAGGTCAGAAGTCTCTCGTTCTTGCTGCAAAGAGTAGTGCAAATCTTGCAAAACTGAATTATCTTCAGGCTGCAGGCACATATCAGAAAATAGTGATTGATTATAAGGCAGCGATAGATCAGCTTTATAATTAATCATGATTCGCCTTTTCTTAGCCTTTTGTTCTTTTTTACCGCTTAGGGTGAATCATCTATTTGGCTCTTTTATTGGCCATCTTCTTTACGTCTTTAACTCTGAGGCAAAAAGCGTATCAAAACAAAACTTAGAAATTTGTTTTCCTAGCCTGAGTGAAGATAATCTCAAAATATTATTGAAAAAAGTACTGGCAGAGACAGGTAAAAGTTTGACTGAATCAGGTCTTATATGGAATCAAAACTTTAATAAGAATGCAAAGCTTATCAGAAATATAAATGGTGAGCACCATTTAAATAACTCTAAACAAACAATTCTTCTTGTTCCTCATATGGGTTGTTGGGAGATAACTGGGAGAGTTCTTGCAGAAAAGAGAAAGGTGACCTTTATGTTCAGGCCACTCAGAAGCAGTAAGCAGAATGACTACTTGTTTGCTAGGCGAAACCAGGGCAATCTCACTATGGCTAATGCAGACAAATCTGGGATCTTAAAAATACAAAGAGCGCTCAACAATGGTGATTTGGTTGGAATACTGCCCGATCAAGATCCTGGTGAAGAAGGTGGATTGATGGTTCCTTTTTTTAGTCAGAGAGTCAATACAATGACTTTGCTTGCAAGGATCGCAAAAAAACATAACGCACAGGTCTTAATGTTTTGGGCTAAAAGGCTCGATAGTGGACAGGGCTATGATTTGAACATGGAGCCAGTTGATCTTGCTGCTAATGGCGATGATTTAGAGGAGAGAGTGGCGCTAATGAATCAGTCCATTGAGTCTCTAATCAGAAGCCAACCTGAGCAGTATATGTGGAGTTATCGAAGATTTAAATCATCCCATTCGTATATCTAGTTTTCTTGTGTTTTAGCAATTGATATTTTCAACGCAGTGAAATCTCGCTAGTAGCAATAATGGTATAATCCCTCGCATGAGAATTATTGAAGACGTTCGTAGTGTATTTGCGCGTGATCCTGCTGCAAGAAATGTATTCGAAGTATTAACATGTTATTCAGGTGTGCAGGCTGTCATATTCTATCGATTAACTCACTTTTTATGGCGTTATAAGCTGTATTGGCTTGCGCGTTTTATTTCTACATTTGCGCGTTGGTTGACCGGTATTGAAATCCATCCTGGCGCTGTGATTGGAAGACGTTTCTTTATAGATCATGGAATGGGCGTTGTGATTGGTGAAACTGCAATTATCGGTGATGATTGTATGCTTTATCACGGCGTAACTTTAGGCGGTACGTCTTGGGACAAAGTAAAGCGGCACCCTACACTTAAAAATGGCGTTGTTATAGGCGCCGGCGCTAAGATACTTGGACCTATAACGCTTGGTGAAAATGTGCGCGTTGGCTCAAATTCGGTCGTAGTGAGGTCGATCGATGACAATGAAACAGTTGTTGGAATACCAGGCAGAATTGTAAGAAAAAAGGCAGAAGACGGAGACTCTTTCGACTCTTATGCAGCAAACTCTTCAGGTACCTCAAATGACCCAACCATTCAGGCTGTTAATTCACTCATTGAACGCCTCTCTGAGATGGAGGAAAGGTTAGACAAGGCAACCTCTAAAAAGAGCACAAAGGATAGTGAAAAAAATTAAACTCAAAGTTGAATTAAATACTTGACTAAAATACTTGGTTAATAGTATAATTTGCACCTTTATTATAGATAGAGATTCTTATGCAATTAACCACTAAAGGAAGATATGCGGTTACAGCCATGTTGGATTTAGCTTCTAACGAATCCACAAGGCCGGTAACCCTTGACATGATTTCACAAAGGCAAAATATTTCACTCTCTTATCTTGAGCAGCTTTTTGCCAAACTTAGAAAAGCTTCACTCGTTAAAAGCGTTAGAGGGCCTGGCGGAGGCTATCTTCTCAATGTCAATGCCGAAGAGGTGACCCTGACTCAAATTATTGAGGCCGTTGATGAGAATATTGACCTAAGACGCTGTCATGGCTCAAAGGACTGTAATAGAGGCAAGCAATGCCTCTCTCATCACTTATGGTGCGAAGTGAGTGATCAAATTAGGGGCTTTCTTAGTACTCGAAACCTTCAACAGGTGATGGATGACTATCAGCTCAATCAATCACTTAATCTCAATTAATATTTAAAGGAATATATACATGCTCACTCCAACATATATGGATTATTCATCAACAACTCCAGTTGATGCTCGAGTTGCAAATAAAATGGCCAAATACCTGACTATGGAGGGTGACTTTGGAAATGCTGCGTCTCGCTCTCATTATTACGGCTGGCAGGCGGAAAAGGCGGTCGATGTAGCTCGCTCTCAGGTTGCCGACTTGGTAGGTGCTGATCCTAGAGAAATTGTTTGGACTTCAGGTGCGACAGAGTCTAATAACCTTGCAATCAAGGGAATCGCAAATTTTTATCAAAAGCGTGGTAAACACATCATCACTCTTAAGACTGAGCACAAGGCGGTTCTTGATACCTGTCGTCAGTTAGAAAGAGAGGGTTTTGAGGTAACCTACTTGGATCCATTGGCTAACGGATTATTGGATTTGGACCTTTTCAAAAAAACAATTCGAGAAGATACAATTTTGGCTTCGTTTATGCACGTCAATAATGAAATCGGTGTCATTCAAGATCTTCAGTCGATTGGAGATATTTGCAGAGAAAACAAAGTTTTTTTTCATGTTGATGCGGCTCAATCTGCTGGCAAAATTGAGATAGATTTATCTTTGTTGCCAGTTGATTTGATGAGTTTTTCTGCACACAAAATTTACGGCCCTAAGGGGATGGGCGCTCTCTATGTCTCTCGTAAACCAAGAGTTCGCCTTGAAGCTCAAATGCATGGTGGTGGTCACGAACGCGGAATGCGATCAGGAACACTGGCTACCCATCAAATTGTGGGTATGGGCGAAGCCTTTGCGATTGCAAAGGCCGAAATGAAAGACGAGTCTGATAGAACCCTTAAGTTAAGACAAAGACTCTATGATGGTTTCTCCGATATGGAAGAAGTCGTTGTCAATGGTGACCTTGATCAAAGGATTGCAGGGAACCTCAATATTAGTTTTAATTATGTCGAGGGTGAGTCACTCATGATGGCTATCTCTGATGTTGCAGTCTCATCAGGTTCAGCTTGCACATCTTCGAGCCTTGAACCTTCATATGTTCTTCGTGCACTGGGTCTTAGTGATGAATTGGCTCATAGCTCAATTCGCTTCAGTGTCGGAAGGTATACAACAGAAAAGGATGTTGATGATGCAATTGTTCTTGTTAGAGAGAAAGTTGAAAAATTAAGAGATTTATCGCCTTTATGGGATATGTATAAGGATGGTATCGATTTAAATTCAGTAGAGTGGGCTGCTCACTAAATAGAAAGAGATATTTAAAAAATCTACAGCATGCTGTAGCGTAAAATTGTCAGTTAAATTTGGAGTAACTTATGGCATATGGTAAGAAAGTCTTAGATCACTATGAAAATCCTAGAAACGTAGGGGTTTTAGATAAAGAAGCAAACAATGTAGGCACTGGCATGGTTGGTGCACCGGCCTGTGGTGATGTGATGCGTCTTCAAATTCAGGTAAATGATGATGGCGTTATTGAAGAGGCTAAGTTTAAAACCTATGGCTGTGGTTCTGCAATTGCATCGTCTTCACTTCTAACAGAATGGGTGAAAGGTAAGACGCTGGATGAGGCTTCGCAAATTAAAAATACCGAAATTGTTGAAGAGCTAGAGTTGCCTCCAGTTAAGATTCACTGCTCAGTTTTAGCTGAAGATGCAATCAAAGCTGCAATCAACGACTTAAAAAGCAAATCGAACTAATAAATTATGGCAATTACTCTCACAGATAAAGCGGCAGAACGCATGAGCGATTACTTATCAAATCGCGGCTCAGGTGTTGGTGTCAGGCTCTCAGTTCAGACGACAGGCTGCTCAGGTTTAGGATACAACATGGAGTTTGTGGACGCTGTCAATGATGACGATACAATGTTCGATGACAAAGGCATCAAGGTCATTGTGGATGCAAAAAGCCTTATTTATATTGACGGAACTGAAGTTGATTACCAAAAAGAAGGCCTCAATGAAGGCTTTGAATTTAATAATCCAAACTCCAAGGCAGAGTGCGGTTGTGGTGAGTCATTCACCGTATAAATCGCGTTAATAAGTTTCGGGCATTGGCTTTATGCAAAATTACTTTGAGTTATTTGACCTTGAGACTTCCTTCTTTATCAGTGATTCCAACTTAAAGGATTCGTATCGAAGAGAGATTGCTCGGTTTCATCCGGATAAGTTTGCCTCGAAAACAGACTCAGAAAAATTACAGGCACTTCAAAACACTTCCCTTTTAAATACTGCCTTTGAAATGATTAAGTCCCCGCTGAATCGAGCAAGCTACCTACTTAAGCTTGATGGTGTAGATCCTTTTGATGAAAAAGACACCGCCATGGATCACGACTTTCTAATATCTCAGATTGAGCTGAGGGAAGAGCTTGAGGTGATTGAGTCAAAGACTGACACTGGTAAGTTAGATGACTTTATTGACCGTATAGAATCTCATGTTCAATCAAAAGTTGAATCAATCTCAAATGCTTTTAAAGATACTAGTGACACTCTAGAAATTAAAAAAGATGTCAGAGAGCTTAAGTTTTATGAGCAGCTAGCGAAAGAGTCTAATAAGCTGATGGATGAATGGTTATAGAGGTTTAAAGTATGGCACTATTACAAATTTCTGAGCCTGGGCAATCAACCGCTCCCCATCGCCATAATTTAGCATGCGGCATTGACTTGGGTACGACCAATTCATTGGTTGCAAGTGTTATGAGCGGCGAAACTAAACTGCTTCTAGATAATAATGGAGATGCAATCCTGCCGTCCATTGTCCATTGTGATAAAGATGGAATGAGTGTTGGAAGTGAGGCTCTGAGCTTTATAACGAGTGATCCAGTTAACACTATTTCTTCGATTAAGCGCTTTATGGGTATTAGTTTCATCGAGGCTAAGGCCATTAAAAACCTCCCCTACGACTTAGTTGATCGAGAAGGCAGCGTTGTGTTCAAAACCGCAATGGGTGAACTCTCCCCTGTAGAGATTTCAGCGAGAATACTCTCAAGCCTTAAAAGGCGGGCAGAAGATGCTCTTGGCGACGAACTTAAAGGCGTAGTCATAACAGTTCCAGCCTACTTTAATGATGCTCAAAGACAATCAACAAAAGATGCAGCAAAGCTTGCTGGAATAAACGTTTTAAGGCTTCTTAATGAGCCAACGGCGGCTGCGATCGCTTATGGCCTTGAGACAAAGGAAGAGGGCATTCATGCCGTTTATGATTTAGGCGGTGGCACTTTTGATATTTCAGTCTTAAGCTTTAATAGGGGTGTTTTTGAGGTTTTATCGACAGGCGGCGATTCGAGTTTAGGCGGCGATGATTTTGATAACTTAATTTTTGAAGATTGTGTTAAATCGTTAGAACTTAAGGATTTAACTGCCTCACAAATACAAAACATCAGGCAACATTCAAAATCTGCGAAAGAAAAGCTTTCTGTAAGTGATAGTGCTGAATTTAAACTGGATGGTAAGACCTACAAAATAACACAATCAAAATTTGAAGTTTTGTCAGAAAAGCTTGTTAAGAGGACGCTTCAAATTACAAAGAGAGCCCTCAGAGATGCAGAGATTGATACAGCTGATATTAAAGAGGTTATTATGGTTGGTGGCTCTACCCGAATGAGCATTATCAGAGAGAGCGTTAGCGAAGTTTTTGGTAAACCAGTACTGTGCTCGATTAATCCTGATGAAGTGGTTACAAAAGGTGCTGCAATTCAGGCCAACATTTTGGCTGGTAACAAAAGCAAAGATGACGTCTTATTGCTCGATGTTCTTCCACTATCTTTAGGTCTTGAGACAATGGGTGGTCTGGTTGAGAAAGTGATTCATAGAAATACAACAATTCCAATCACAAGGGCCCAAGAATTCACGACCTATAAAGATGGGCAGACCGGGATGGGTATTCATGTTTATCAGGGTGAGAGAGAGCTCACGAAGGATTGCCGCTCACTTGGACGCTTTGAACTTAAAGGAATTCCTCCTATGGTTGCTGGTCGTGCAAGAATCTTAGTTGAGTTTCAGGTCGATGCTGATGGTCTTTTATCGGTCTCCGCGAAAGAGGAGGGGTCAGGTGTTAAGTCTGAAATCGAAATCAAGCCCTCATTTGGTCTGAGTGATAAGGATATGGAAAAAATGCTCAAGGACTCTGTCGTCTTTGCTCAGAAAGACATTTTGTTAAGACAGCTACAGGAGCAAAGAGTTGATGCAACCCGAACGATTGAAGCTATAGACGCTGCGCTTAATGCCGATAAATCGCTACTTGATGAAAAGATGTTAGGCTCTATTGTGGTCGCGAGGGACAGTTTGTCTTCGCTCGTTGAGTCTGAGGATGCTGCGCTTATCAAGGATGCTACTTTAGAGCTTGAAAATGTCAGCGCCAAGTTTGTTGAGATGAGAATGAACAAATCAATCATGAGTGCAATGAAAGGTCACAGCATTGATGAATTTAATGAACAACTATAGAATACCAATATGCCGCAACTAATTATCCTCCCTAATGAAGAGTTTTGTCCCGAAGGGACCGTTATTGAAACAGAAAATGGAACCAGTGTTTGTAGAGCGCTGCTCGATAACGGTATCGAGATTGAGCATGCATGCGAGATGTCGAACGCCTGTACAACCTGTCATGTCTATGTTCGTGAGGGCTTTGATTCAATCGAAGAGTCTGACGAAATTGAGGATGATCTCTTAGATAAGGCGTGGGGCCTTGACCCAGACTCAAGACTTTCTTGTCAGGCCATTGTTTCAGAGGATGATTTAGTTATTGAGATACCGAAGTACACCATTAACCAGGTCTCAGAGAACCACTAAATCCATATTATTCAATCGTTATTTTTGGAAAGGCTCCAACCGATTCATTATTGAGCGATAGCGTCCCAGCTACTTTTCTAGCAATCTCTTGATACATCCCTGTAACCAAACTATCAGGATCTTTGGCAACGCTCGGAGTGCCTTCATCAACATCCGTTCTGATGTCTAATTGAAGCGGAAGTGCGCCAAGGAATTTAGTATCTGAGTTAGCAGCCATGAGTTTACCGCCACCATGACCAAAAATCTCTTCAGCGTGATTACACTTTGAGCAGATATGAATCGACATATTCTCAACGATGCCCAGAATTGGAATATTAACCTTTTCGAACATGGCAAGGCCTTTCTGCGCATCAATCAGCGCGATATCTTGAGGAGTCGTTACAATCACTGCACCGCTGACCGGAATCTTTTGAGAAAGGGTTAACTGCGTGTCTCCGGTTCCTGGCGGAAGGTCAACAATCATATAGTCAACATCTTCCCATTCAGTATTCTTTAAAAGCTGCTCTAAGGCCTGGGTTACCATAGGGCCACGCCATACCATTGGAGAGGCCTCGTCCACCAAAAATCCAATCGACATGGATTGAATGCCATGAGCCATTACAGGCTTCATATTGCCGCCTTCAGACTCTTGAGGCCTAAGATCTTTAACGCCCAACATGCGCGGCTGAGAAGGTCCATAGATGTCTGCATCTAGCAACGCAACACTAGCACCTTCTGACTTAAGAGCCAAAGCAAGGTTGACCGCAGTTGTTGATTTACCAACGCCGCCTTTGCCTGAAGCCACAGCAATAATATTCTTAACGCCGGGTAGCGCTTCAACGCCTTGCGTTTCGTGTGATGGAATTTTAGATTTGATAGAGATATTAGAGTAGTTAACACCTTCTTTAGATAAGGCTTCTTCTACAATTCCTTTTAGATCCTCATGAAAATTGGCGGCAGGGTACTTAAGAAGAAGCTCGACGTTGACGATTTCATTATCTATCGAGATATTCTTTACGTTATCGGAAGAGACTAGGTCTTTTCCGGTATTTTCATCAATCACACTGCTTAGAATCGTTTGGATTTTATCTTTAGTTAAAGTTGTCAATTTATTGACCTCGGTCGGTAAAATAGCGATATTTTATCTTACAACTATCCCACAAATCCTTAATTATATTGGGATTATTGATGAAGATTTATGAGCAAACGTAGAATACTAGTCACTTCAGCACTTCCCTATGCCAATGGTGAAATTCACCTTGGACACCTTTTGGAATATATTCAAACAGATATCTGGGTTCGCTTTCAAAAATTACAGGGCAATGAGTGTCATTATGTATGCGCAGATGATGCCCATGGAACTCCGATAATGCTTAAAGCAGATGAGATGGGGATAGATCCTGAAGAGCTTATTGCCGGGGTAAGTGAGCGCCATCAGGCTGACTTTAGAGACTTTAATATTGAGTTCAGTCAGTTTCATTCTACGCATTCCGACGAGAATCGCTATTTCTCTGAATTAATCTATTCACGTTTAAAAGAGTCAGACTTTATTAAAACGCGGGTCATATCGCAAGCATTCGACCCTGAGAAGGAGATGTTCTTACCAGATCGTTTCATTAAAGGTGAATGTCCTAAGTGCGGCGCTGACGACCAGTACGGTGACAATTGTGAAGCATGCGGTGCAACATATTCAACGACTGAACTTAAAAATGCTCGTTCTGTTGTCTCTGGAGCTGTTCCTATAGAGAAAGATTCAGAGCACTACTTCTTCGACCTTCCTCAGTTTGAAGCAGAACTTAAAGACTGGACGAATGCTGGCCACCTTCAGGAAGAGGTTAGTAACAAATTAGCAGAGTGGTTTGAGCAAGGTCTACAGCAGTGGGACATCTCCAGAGATAAGCCTTACTTTGGCTTTAAGATACCTGGAACGAAAGATAAGTACTTTTATGTATGGTTAGACGCACCAATAGGCTATATGGCTAGTTTTAAAAAGCTGTGCGATAACTCTGACCTAGAGTTTGATGACTTTTTTGCAAAAGGCTCTGATACAGAGCTCTATCACTTCATTGGAAAAGATATTGTCTATTTTCATGCTCTCTTCTGGCCAGCAACGCTATTAGGGTCAAATTTTAGAACACCGAATGCGATCTTTGCGCACGGATTCTTATCGGTCAATGGACAGAAAATGAGTAAATCTCGCGGCACCTTTATTCAGGCGAGAACTTATCTTGAGACTCTCAATCCTGAATGCTTGCGTTATTATTATGCCTATAAGCTTTCAGCTAAGATTGATGACATTGATCTAAGCCTTGAGGACTTTAAGCAGCGAGTTAACTCTGATATAGTCGGCAAAGTAGTCAATATAGCTTCAAGGAGCGCCTCTTTTGTTGTTAAGAAGTTTAATAAGGAACTCTCTAAAGAGTGTATCGAACAGGATCTTTATGATGAGTTTGTTGCTGCAAGTTCTGAGATAGCAGGGCACTACGAAGACAGAAACTTTGGTCAAGCGATGCGCTCAATTATGAAGCTTGCAGACAAAGCAAACCAGTACATTGATGAGAAAAAACCTTGGCAACTGGTTAAAGAAGAGAGCAAGATGCAAGAGGTTCACGAGATTACCTCTTTAGCGATTAATCTCTTTAGAGTTCTCATGACCTATTTGAAACCAGTGCTTCCAGAGATGGCAGAGAAATCAGAAGTCTTTTTAAATGTCGATTCTCTTAACTGGAACGACATTAAGAGTCCGCTTCTAGGGCATCAAGTTAATAAATTTAAGCCATTAATGACGCGTATTGAGGATGAGCAAATAGAAGCAATGATAGAGTCCTCAAAAGGGTAACAATTCAAAAGTTTAGGAGGGATGGCAGAGTGGTCGATCGCGCACGCTTGGAAAGCGTGTAAACCTCACG
>OCVR010000928.1_pt1 | contig 23880 bp, 19 predicted proteins | sample 1539091 | NCBI WGS metagenome assembly OCVR01 (sample SAMEA3355530, study PRJEB22509) | marine metagenome | biome: marine; feature: coastal ocean; material: water | place: USA | collected 2010-08-07 | depth 16 m | reverse complement strand
TAGGTGCACATTGTGCACCTTTTTTATTTTATTTTATTTTTTAATAAGCCTATTTTATCTCTTAAATCAGCTGCTTTTAAAAAATCAAGTTTTTTTGCTTCAGCTTCCATCTCCTTTCTTAGTTCTTTAATTTTAGTCTCTATTTGATTTTTATTATGATAACTTTTAATTTCTTCTTCAAAGTTTTCATAACTAGTACTTACAGTCTCACCAGTTTGTTCAAAAGTATTGCTAAATGCTTTTTCCACTTGTTTTGGAACTATATTATTCTCAGTATTATATTCTTCCTGTTTCTGTCTTCTATATATTGTCTCCTCTATAGTCTTATTCATGCTATTTGTTATAACATCAGCATACATTATAGATTTTCCATTAATATTTCTAGCTGCTCTTCCAACAGTCTGTATTAAAGATCTATGACTTCTTAAAAAACCTTCTTTATCAGCATCAAGAATTGCTACTAAGGATACTTCTGGAAGATCTAATCCTTCTCTTAATAAGTTCACTCCAACTAAAACATCAAAAATTCCTTTTCTTAAATTCTGCATAATTTCAACTCTATCAAGAGTATCAATGTCACTATGAATATAATTGGCTCTAATTCTAGACTTATGAAGAAACTTTGTTAACTCCTCAGCCATTCTTTTAGTCAATGTAGTTACTAGAACTCTTTCATCTTTTTCAACTCTTTTAAGTATTTCTTCGATTAAATCATCAATTTGATTTTCAGATTTTCTTACTTCAATTATTGGATCAAGAACACCAGTGGGTCTGATTATTTGTTCAACGAATAATCCTTCAGACTTTTTTAATTCATAATCAGCAGGAGTAGCACTAACATATAAAACATTGTTTTGTATATTCTCAAATTCCTCAAATTTTAAAGGTCTGTTATCTAGTGCTGCGGGAAGTCTAAATCCATATTCAACAAGATTTTCTTTTCTACTTCTATCTCCTCCATGCATTGCATGTACTTGAGGAATTGTCACGTGGCTCTCGTCTATTACCATTAAATAGTCATCTGGAAAATAATCTAATAAGCAAAATGGTCTAGTACCAGGTTCTCTTCCATCTAAATACCTTGAATAGTTTTCAATTCCAGAACAATATCCAAGTTCTTTGATCATTTCAAGATCAAATTCTGTTCTTTCTCTTATCCTTTTAGCTTCAATCGTTTTCTCAATTTCATCAAAATATTTTACTTGTTCATCTAAATCAAATTCTATGCTATTAATTGCTGATTTAATGCTAGATTCTGATGTAACAAATATCATTGCTGGAAAAACTCTCAAATTATCAAAATCCTCAATTTTATTCCCAGATAAAGGATCTATTGACTCTATACTTTCAATAGTATCTCCAAAGAAATTAATTCTATAATAAATATCCGAATAACTTGGAAATATGTCTACGACGTCACCTTTAACAGAGAAACTACCTCTGTTTAACTCATTTATTGATCTTGAATACTGACTTTTAACAAACAAAGTTAGGAGTTTTGAAATTTGAATTTCTTCTTCAATTGAAATTTCAATTACATGTTTTTTAAATTCACTTGGGTTTCCAATTCCATATATACAGGAAACTGAGGCTACAACTATAATATCATTTCTTCCTGATAATAAAGATGAAGTAGCACTTAGTCTATATTTTTCAATTTGCTCGTTTATAGATAAATCCTTTTCTATATATAGTCCTGATGATGGAATATATGCCTCAGGCTGATAATAATCATAATAAGATACAAAGTACTCAACAGCATTATCAGGGAAAAAACTTTGAAACTCCGAGTACAATTGAGCAGCTAATGTTTTATTATGAGCTAATACAAGTGTAGGTTTTTGTATTTCTTGTATAACGTTTGCTACTGTAAATGTTTTTCCAGAACCAGTTACTCCTTGAAGAGTAACATGGTTATGATTAGTATTGAATGAATCAATAATACTCTTAATAGCTTTTGGCTGGTCTCCAGTAGGCTTAAATTCTGATGTTAGTGAAAAACTCATTAATCTATTAGATTATCGTCATAATCTATTAGATCATCATCTATTAGATCATCATCTATTAGTTTGTCATTATTTGTATTAAAAATATCAGAAGGTGGCACTTTAGGGACATCTCCAATTGAATTCAGACACTCATATTTTTTATCCATTTCAATAGATTCATCAAGATCATATAACTCAATAAAAAAGGTCCAATAATTTAAAAAGTCATAGATAAAAATCAACTTATCACCTTTAGATATAAAGAAATTAGATATTGTAGTATTATCCATAATCTTATCTTCTTCATCAATTTTAAAAATTTTAATTTCGTCTAATTGCTCCCAATTTTCATTTGAATGATGAAATGTTGAAATCTCGGATGAATCAAATCCGAATTCACTCGAAATAATTTTACTAAACTCAATGAGAGTTATATTTGAATCAGTAATTATGTCTCTTAAAACATCTTCTTCAACATTTAATATTATTCTAAATTTTAGGTGCATTTGTTTTTAAATTATATAGTATTAGAAAATAAAATTGTAACCCAATAATCAATGTTGATATTAACAGGTGTATTGGTTGTGATGTGAGTGGGAAATGAAAATAATACATAATTATTCCGGATATTATTTGAAGACAAATTAAGCTATTTATAATATAAATTAGGTTTGATTTCAAATCTATCTCTTTTATTTTTAAATAAATTATGCTATTAATTATAATAATTGCCCAAGAGAAACTTCTGTGAAAATTGAAAATACTTGTTATATTTTCAATCCATTTATTTTTTTCATTATAATTATACATTTCCATTTGCAGATCAATAAATTTCCTTACCTCAGTTCCAGTTAATACTTGAATTATTAATAATACCATTGAAATTAAAATCAATATCGAAATATTTCTTGGAATACGTATTGGCTTAACTGGCTTGGATATTGCTAAGATTAAAAATAAAATAAATAAAAGAACTATAGCCATCAACATATGAATAGTAATAGTGCTTGCAGTTAAATTACTATCAACTACAGTTTTACCCAACCATGCTTGAAATAATATAGCTATTAATGATAAAAAAGATAAGAAAGTAATAATCTTCTTACTTTTAAAAAACTTCATTGAGTATAGGAAAAGCATTAGAACTGATAACCCCGCTAGTGCACCAATTAGCCTATTAATATATTCAATCCATGTATGATAAACATTAAACTTTGAATAGTCATGTTTAGTGTATTTATTCCAGTTAGATTTATTGAAATCTTCTTTAGAGTTAAAACTTTTTACAGAATAATAAAGATTTTTATCAATTATAATTATTTGGTTCTTGTTATATTCAGAGTTAGGTTTCCATTCTAATTGAGATCTTTCGGTAGGTGGAATAAGAAATCCAAAACATTTTGGCCAATCAGGGCATCCCATTCCGCTTCCTGTCATCCTAACGATTCCTCCTGCAAGAATAACTAGGTAAACTATGATAATTGAAATAAATGTAATTTTATATACCCTATTCATCTTTTAAACCTATTGATTCACCAATTTTAAGCATTAACTCAAAAGCTTGATCATAATCATTGATAATTTCACCATCAAGAATTGCATTTTTAATTTTTTCTTTTATAATTCCAATTTCTTTACATGGTTTAATCTTGAAGTGATTCATTATAATTTCACCAGTTATTGGTGGTTGAAAATTCCTTATGCTATCTCTTTCCTCTACTGCTTTAATTTTATTTCTAACAATCTTAAAATTATTTTGATATTTTAAAGATTTTTTTAAATTCTTAGTAGTTATATCTGCCTCGCATAGTGTGAGTAGATCATCCATTGAATCTCCTGAGTCATAAATTAATCTTCTTACAGCTGAATCTGTCACAATATCCTCTGAAATAATAATTGGTCTAGAACTCATCATTACTATTTTTTGAACATATTTTAAAGTTTCGTTTAGTGGAAGGCTAAGCCTTTTAAATATATTTTTTACCATTTTTGAGCCCATATATTCGTGTCCATGAAAAGTCCATCCAATCTTTTTATCAAATTTCTTAGTAGGGGCTTTACCTATGTCATGAAGAAGTGCTGCCCAACGTAGCCAAAGGTTATCTGTATTTTTCGAAATATTATCCACCACTTCAAGAGTATGATAAAAATTATCCTTGTGTGTTTGACCTTCAACTTCCTCAACACCTTTTAAGTCAATTAGCTCCGGAATTATTATTTTAAGAAGTTTCAATTTTTCAAGATTTTTAAAACCAGAAGAAGGATTATCACACATAAGAATTTTATTTATTTCATCTGCAATTCTCTCTGGAGAAAGTATAGTTAATCTATTAGAATTTTCTATAATTGAGTCTTTAGTTTTTTGATCAATATTAAAACCTAATTGACTAGCAAATCTAACAGCCCTTAGCATTCTAAGTGGATCATCTGAAAATGTTTTGTTAGGTTCAGAAGGAGTTATTATAATCTTCTTTTCAAGATCTTTAAGGCCATCAAAAGTATCAACTAATTCTCCGAAATTTTTATTATTTAGTCTTATGGCTAGAGTATTTATAGTAAAATCTCTCCTTAACATATCATCCATAAAGTCACCTGTTTCTATACTAGGATTTCTACTATCTTCTGAATATGACTCTTTTCTAGATCCAACAAATTCAATTTGGAAACCTTTAAAGTTTATCATTGCCGTTCCATACCTTTTAAAAATATTGACTTTAGTTTTCGGGTTGATTTTTTTCTGAATGGCTTTAGCTAAATCTATACCTGAACCTATACACATAATATCAATATCTTTCTTGACTGATTTATCAATAATAAGATCTCTAACAAAACCTCCTACTATATATGTCTCAATTTTAAGATCATCTGATGTATCTGAAATAATCTTAAAAATATCATGATCCAGAGAGTTTAGTATTTTTTTTGAATATGACTTCATCTTAATGTTAAAAAGCTTCCATCATCTTGCAACTTTAAAATCCTTGAAGATGAGTGAGAATTTATATTTTTATCTTGCTTTACTATATAATCAACATTATTTTTAATTCTAGAGCTAATTTCACTAAAATTTAAAGGAATTTTCTCTCCTGATAGATTCGCAGAGGAAGAAACTATAGGTCTTCCTAGAGATTCAATTAGATCTAAACAAAAATCATTGTCAGGGACTCTAAATGCAATTGAATTAGAATCTGCGGTAACATAATTTGATATTATTTTAGGATTATCAAAAATAAATGTGGTTGGAGTCTCATTAGAAATTTTTTCAAGTTTTTCAATATCTTTAATTGACACATATTCTTCAATCATTTTAAAACTTGAGGCTAAACAAATAAGTGATTTAGAATAGTCTCTATTTTTTATTTTAAAAATTCTTTCAACAGCAATATCAGATAAAGCATCACATCCTATCCCCCAGATTGTATCAGTTGGGTATAAAACTGTTCCTCCAAATTTTAGAACATTTAAAGCGTTTATGATTTCGTTATTCAATTTTTAATAATTTTACATGTAAAAGTATTGAATTTAATTCTAAAGACCTTTAATTAAAATATTCAAAAAGTTAGAACCTTGTTAAAAAAACAGACAACAAAATATATTGGTATTGATTATGGAAAAAAGAGAACAGGTATATCTATATCTGATTTTAATAAAGTTATTTCTTTTCCTTTAGATACTATTGAAACAAAAAATTTAATTTTCTATTTGAAAGACTTAATTGTCAATGAGAAAATAGAAAAGGTTGTTATAGGAAAGCCCCTAAAATTAAATAATGAATTACATGAGCTTGAGATTGACATCATTCAATTTATTAAATCAATAAAATCTATTTTTCCAAAGATAATTATTGAAAGAATCGATGAAAGATTTACTTCAAAGATTTCTAGCTTAATAATTAGACAATCAGGAATCAATCGAAAAAGCAGAATGAATAAATCAATTATAGACAAAATTAGTGCATCTTTGATTCTTGAGTCTTATTTAATAAAGATGAATAAATGATACATCCAATATTAGCATATGGTGAACCAATTTTAAAACTAAAAGCAAGTAAGATTAGTTTAGAAGAAACTAATGATTTAGCCCCTTTAATTAATGATCTCTGGGAAACTATGTATAATGCAAATGGGGTTGGGATTGCAGCTCCTCAAATAGGGATTTCTAAAGCTATTTTTGTTGCAGACTTTTCTTTTTTTAAAGAAGAAGAAAATTTTAAAGAAGATGAATTGATTAACATGCAACAAGTTTTTATTAATCCTGAAATTATTAATGAAACTGGTAATGATTCTACTTATCCTGAAGGATGTCTTAGTATTCCTAATATTTCAGAAAACGTAATAAGAAAAGAAAAACTTAAAATTAACTTCCTTGATAAAAATCTAGATTCCCAGCAAATAATATGTACAGGAATTATTGCTAGGGTTATTCAGCATGAGTTTGATCATCTTCAAGGAATTCTTTTTACAGATAAGCTTTCATATAAAAAAAGAAAATCACTTAAAGAAGAGCTTAATTTAATTTCAAGTGGAAATATTGAAGTGAAATATAAAATGAGTTTCTTTAAAAAATAGAACTTTAGACACTTTTAATTTTCCTTAATCTAGCCTTCCAAAATTGAACCTTTTCATTAATTGATTCAATTTTTGATGAGACATTTTTAAATAAAGGATTTTCAATGCTTGAGTTAGAGAAAAATTCCAAATTGTTTTGAAATTGATTTGACTCATCTTCAAGTTCTGAGATTTTTCTTTTAATAAACATAATTTTTTTATTCATCTCTTCAGAATCTGCTTTTGACAATTGAAGTTCAAAATCAAAAATTAAATCATTCTTTTCATTTGTTTCTATTTCAAGAGATTTAATAATAGATGATATTTTCTTAAGCAAATTATTATTAAGAATTTTTGATGAATTTAAATTAGTTTCTTCAAGTTCATTCCATTCCTGAATTAATAAATTAAATGTGTCTCTTACTTCCTCCGAAGTAGATTTCTTTTTAGTAAATTTTATTTTACTAATAAACTTAGATTTTTCATCATAAATTTTTTGTTCATCTATATTTAAATTAATAGCTCCTGACTTTAAAATATCATAGTACCTGTTAACAATTGGTTTAAACTCATCCCATAATGAATTAGAAATTTTTCTTGGAAGATAGCCAACTTTTTTCCACTCTTCTTGAATAGCTTTAAGTCTTCCAGAGCTTTCTGAAATTTTATTTTTTTCAAGTATATTTTTAACTTCTTGGATAAGTCCTTTCTTTAGATCTATACTTTTCTTGAGTTCTTTTTTTTGATTCTTGTAGAAATCATTCTTATTAGTATTAAAAGCTTTAGTAGCTATTCTAAAGTCATCCCAGCTTTTTTTATTCTTATTTCTGTGAAGGTTTTTTATATTTTGAAATTCAACTTTTAATTTTTCAAAATCTTTAATTTTGTTTTGCCAATCTGAATGTGTTTTAGCATTAGATGTCGTTAAATCTCTCATCTTAGCAATCACATTCTGTTTTTTTTCAAAATTCACTTCTTGAACATTTGAAATTTCCTTTTGAAAATCTTGCCTTTTGGAATGAATCTTATGAGAAGCTTTTTGAAATCTAGACCAAAGTTCATTACTATATTGTCTCGCTACTGGACCTAATTCATTTTTCCATAATCTATGTAGATCATTAAGATCTCTTGAAGCTTTTATAATATCATCAACTTTATCTAATTTTTCAGCTCTTTCAATAATCTTTAATTTTTCTTCATAATTATGTTTGTAATCAAGATCTCTAAGATCTCGGTTCAAGTGAAGAAAGTCGTAGAATTTGCTAACATGATGTCTATATGTTTCCCAAATATTATTTCTATCTGTAATTGGAACTTGACCAACATTATGCCATTCTTCTTTTAGTAATTTAAATTTTGAATATAATTTATTTGAATTCTCATCAACTACGATTAGATCTTTAATTTTTTGAATTAGTTCCTCTCTTTTATGAAGATTTTCTTTTTGATTTGAACTTAATTCGTTAAAATGTTTTCTCTTTTTATGAGAGTAATTTTTTAAAGTTTGAAAAAATGTAGACTTTAATTCTTTAGATTCTTCCGAATCTGAATCAGATTTTTTTAATGATAAATTTATTTTTGATTTAAGGTCTTCAATCTCTTTTCTTTTGTGAAACCATTCTTCAGAATTAATGAAATCTACAAAAGAGTTAACTAAATCAATCAACTTAGTCTTGTTGATCTTAGTCTTTACTTTTTTTATTTCATTTGTTTTCTTAACTGATTTTTCAACATTAGATATTACATTACCATATTGCTTCACCCAGTCCTTATATGCCTTAGTTCTTTTATCCTTTGGCATTTCAGGAATATTTGTAGAATCTGAACTTTGTTCACCATATTTTTCTATCCATTCCTTATAAGCCTTAGTTCTTTTATCCTTTGGCATTTCAGGAATTATATTTTTAACTGGATTTTCAGAATCCGATGAAGACTTTTTCGATTTTTTATTCGAGTCTTTCATTAAGTATATTTGATATTAATTATTTACTAAAATTAACAAAAAAAAATTGCAATCCTATTTGATCTAATCTGTCCATATTTTCCAGGACATTTCAGCTTGTAACCTTAACATTTCGTACCCATTTAAAGTCTTACAACCAATTTCTTTTCCTTTCTTCATAAAAAGTGTTTCAGATGGATTATAAACTAAATCAAAAAAAATATTTTCCTTATTAATTAATTCAAATGGTAATTTAGGACTTTTATTTACATCAGGATATGTTCCAAGAGGAGTACAATTTACTATTAATACTCTTTTGGTAAAATTATATTCATCTAGTTCATTGTAAGATAAGTGTAAATTTGACTTTTGTCTAGAAACGAGATTATAAGGAATATTATATTTAATACAGAAGTAAGTAATCGTTTTTGCAGCGCCTCCAGTTCCTAGAATTAAAACACTTTCAACATCATCTATTTTATTTACTTTAAGTGATTCTGTAAAGCCATATATATCAGTATTATAGCCTATTTTATTTCCATTTTTAAAACAGATAGTATTAACTGCTCCAATTTCTTTAGCCTCATCAGATACTGAATCTAAAAAACTTATAATTTTTTCTTTATAGGGAATTGTAACATTTAATCCACATAAATTTTTGGAATTAAAGACTTGATTTAAATCATCAATCGATTGGATATCATAATTTTTGTAATCATAGTTTGAATATTTATTATCCGAAGAGAATTTTTCAGAAAAAAATTTTCTAGAAAATGAATATTCAATGTTTTTACCAATTAAACCGAATTGCTTTTTATTTTTCAATGCTTATTTGCCAACCTTTCTAATAAAACTACAAACAAAATCCCAATTAAGATGAAAAATAAAGTAATCATGGTTTCTGTAGATGAAATATCTGGAATAAACAAAGAGTTATCCCCATCTATGTTTTTATTTTTCCAAGGCCAAACACCTAAAAGTGATCCCCCTATAAAACCGACTATGGTTGACATTGTTATAGTTTTAAATTTTTTAAGTAAAGTGCTTAAAATATTTGATAAAAAGATTAAGCCTGATACAGATCCAAGAGTGAAAAAAAGTAATATTTTTAGAAGATATAGTCTTTCAGGATCATTAATAAATTCAAAATTAAAGAAAACTATTTCAATTAAAGTGAAATAAAGGGCATTTACAGAATCTACCATTATTAAAGTATAGTTTCCCATTAGAAGAAGTAAATAGGATCCTGATAACCCAGGTAATATCATTCCTGATATTGCAATCATCCCAGAGAAGAAAATAATTAAGTTTGTATTTGCTATCTCAATATTATCTGCAAAACTAATCATTAGACCTATTGAAAGTCCAATCAATAGTCCTACAAAAGACTTTAAATTTATTTTTTCTAATTGATAATAAATAACATAGAATGATCCTAATATCATTCCAAAAAACATTCCAAATACATTTATTTCATAATCTTGAATTAGTTTATCCAATACAAGTGATACGCTAAAAAAGCTTGTTATCACTCCCGAGAAAAGAATAACTAAAAACTTTCCGTTTATTTCTTCATAAAATTTTTTAAATCCACGAGTAAATAAAATTTTGAAAGAATAAAAGTTAATCTTTTTTATAGAATTTATCAGATCCTCGTATATCCCTGTAACAAAAGCTACAGTACCACCTGACACACCAGGGATTTTATTAACAGCTCCCATAGCCAAACCTTTAAGAAAAAGAAAAAAATACTTATTTAACATCTCTTATTTTAAAACAAAATCAGACAAGTAAGGTCTTATTTTCATTGAATTCTGGAAAATACTTAATAAGTTTTTCTGGAACTTGACAAGTTTTTTTTCCACTTTGATAAAAATAAATAGCTTCATTTATTTTTCCATTTTTCAAAAGGCATCCACTAATAATAAAGTCAAGAAATGCTTTATTTGGATAGTGCTTTTTAGCCTTTAAACTAGTCCTTAACAATTCAGACCATTCTTTATTATCTATTAGGCATTTCAATAAACCTTTCCATATCTTCCAGGATAAGTTCTCCTTAAAGTCTAAAATTTGATTATAAAATTTAATAGCTTCTCTAGTATCCCCAATCTCTTTGTGGATAATAGCATTTAGTCTAAGTATCTTTATACTGTTGTGATTATTTATAAGAGCCTTTGATGATAGGTATTTAGCTTGTCTAAAATTATTATTCTTTAGATAGTATTTAATTAGAAATATCCATGCTTTTTCATTTCCTGGTTCTTCTCTTACTGACTTTTTAATAAAGTCTATAAATAATTTTTTATTGTTAATTTTTATATAACATTTAGCAATTCTATAATATACAAATGAATTAGGTTCACTTAATTCAATAGAAAGTCTGAAGTTTTCAAGAGCCTCATTATATCTTTTTACTTTTTCTAAAACTTTTGCTTTCTCTATATATGCTGATACAAATTGATCATCAGATATAATTGCAAAATCAAAAGCTGAAATAGACTCCTTATATTTTCCTTGTTTATTGTATATTTTTCCAAGCTGATGCCATGCAATCTTAGAATATGGTCTTTTTTCTAAAACAGTACTTAGTTCTTCTATTGACTCATCTATCATTCCTATGTTTTCATAACAAAAAATAAGATTATATAAGGATTGATAATCTTCATTATCAGAGTCAAGACATTTTTTGAAAAATGGAATTGCTGATTCAAAATCTTCTAAAAGAAGAAATTCCATTGCTATCATGTTCCATATCTCTAATTTATCGTCTATAAATGAGAGAGCACTTTTTAAGATTTCAATTGCCTCTTCACTTAAATTATTTTTTGAATAAATAGTAGCTTTTTGGAGGTATACTTCTCTATTCTCAGGATCTATTTCTTCTACAAAATTTAATATTTTATAAGCACCTTCATAATTAGAATTAAAAATTAGTAGTTCAGACTTCAAAAGCATTAAATCAATATTGTTAGGATGCTGCTCTAAACCCATTTTAATTGCTTTTTTGGCTAGAGAAAAGTTAGCTTGATCTATAAAATGATGTGTGATATTAATAAAGTCAGAAGAGTCAAAGTAAAAGACAGTATTTGTCTTTAACATTTGTTCAAATTTTAGTACTGAATTATTTAAATTGCTCAAGAATAAATTTTATTCTAAAGTAATCATCAGATTAGTCCATTTTAAACTTACCTAAATTTATTTTCAACAAAATAGTTAACATGTTAGTTTACTCAATTTCAACTATTTCTAGTTTTTTATCCTCGTCGCTAAATAAATCATTTATATTATTTGGCTTTTCTTCCTCTCTCCATATAAATCCAGGTAATTTCATTTCATTTAGAATTATATTATTTTCAGAAACCACATTACCATCAGGAGTTCGATAAAAGGATACTTCAGAAATTTCATTATTTAAAAAATCAATTAGAATTGAACTAGCTAAAGTCTTGTTCATCCCAATAAATTCACCATCATCAGAGTACATATAGTATAATAGTGTACTGTTTTTTACAATAAGCACATTGTCTAGGCTTCCATCATTAAAGAATCCATCAAGTTTATCACCTTTAATCTGATTAAATCTACCATCAATTAGTGAATCTTTTTGACTCATAAATACATTACCTCTAATTATTAATGAATCAAGTTCTTCAGATATAACATTGGATTTTAAAAAAATCTTATCTCCTGTTATTTGATTTTTACCAAACCATATAATTGGATTGAGTTTATTTTTTTCTTCATCTGTTAAACTTTTAATATATCTTGAGCTTTTTGGTTTTTTTAATAATTTGATTAAACCTGTTTCTTGATTAAAGTGAATAGAGTCTGATAAACCTCTTATATCTGATTTTAAAATTCTAACATCATAATATCCTTTTAAAATTTTTGATTCATCAGGACCAGTTATTGTTATTGTATCGGAATGAATATATAATGAATCGTTTTTAATTATATTCACAGCTAAAGCATTTCTTGTAATTATTGCAGAATCTTTCTCTTTAAAAATCTCTCCATAATGCCCAGTAATTATTGATTTATTGACTGTGTCATTTATACGCACATTATATGAAGCAGAAGCATATGATTTATCATTTTCAAAGAAAATACTATCTCCATTAATTATTTTACCATCATAATTAATAACCGCATTATCCCTAAAGTATCCTTTTTGATTAGTCGTGTCATAAAAACCATTTTTACATATTATACTATAATCTATACCAGTAATTAATGTCTTATCATTAAAAAATGTATAATTTGTTTCAGTGAAATATTCTAATTCCTCAGAATTCACCTTATATTCTGGATTATTAATTGTTACATTAGATTTAAAAATATATTTTTTTGGACCCATAAAATAGGTGCCTGAGTTACTTTCTAAAACATTGTCATTATCAATTATTTTACCCTTTGAATTATAAAAAGCGATATCTTTTGTTCTATCTAGATATAAAGTATCTGTTTCAAGTTTCATGTCGGGTCTTGTCAAATTAACATTACCATAAGCAAAAGCCTTTTTTGTAGAACCATCATACTCAAGAAAGTCAGAGGTAAGGAGTAAAGAATCTCCTTGATTAAAAATAACTTGTCCATTAGCTTTGAATGAATTCTCATTAAAATAATAATAAGATAAATCAGATTCAATCTTGGCTCCATCATGAAACAAAATCACTCTTAGGTCATTTTCTTTTTGTAAAATATTTGCTCCTGGATATTCTATTGAACTTCTGATAGATTTTCCTGCTTGAATAATTTGGATAGTTCTTTTTTCTTGACTATTAACTGTATTTATAAATAATAGTAAGACTATAAAAAACTTAAAATAGTTCATTTATTTCTGTAGATTGTTTGTTTTCGATCAGGACCTACAGATATCAATTTAATAGGAACTTGCACAAATGATTCAATATAATCTATATATTCAATTAGCTCTCTGGGTAAATCATCCTCATTTTTGATATTAGTAATGTCCTTATCCCAACCTTTAAATTCGATATAATTTGGGATTACATCTTTTGAATCAATGTCATATGGAAAAAAATTAATTTCCTCTCCATCTATTGTGTAAGATGTGCAAACTAATAATTTATCAATTGAGCTTAAAACATCAGATTTCATAATATTTAATTCTGTCACTCCATTAATTTGTATTGAGTATTTAAGTGCTACAAGATCTAGCCAGCCACATCTTCTATCTCTTCCTGTAGTAGCTCCATACTCATGGCCTACATCTCTAATTTTTTTACCTATTGAATCAAAAAGTTCAGTAGGAAATGGTCCAGAACCAACTCTTGTAGTATATGCCTTAAATATTCCTCTAATATTTTTTATTTTGTTAGGAGGAACTCCAAGACCTGAACATGCTCCTGCTGAAGTAGTATTTGATGAAGTAACATAAGGATATGTTCCAAAGTCAATATCTAATAAAGAACCCTGAGCTCCCTCTGCAAGTATTTTTTTTCCTTCAATAATAGCATTATTTAAATAATTTTCACTTTCAATTAATTTAAAAGACTTAATACATTCAATTCCTTCAAAAAATTCAGCTTCTAGTTGATCAAGACTTAATTCTACTTTTTGATTAAAGTTTGAAATAAGTTTAAGGTGTTTTTCTTTTAAGTTGTTATATTTTATTTGCCAACTGTCATCTATTATGTCTCCAATTCTAATACCGTTTCTCCCTGTTTTGTCCATATATGTAGGTCCAATACCCTTTAGTGTTGATCCAATTTTTTTCTTTCCTTTTGAAGCCTCTGAAGATGCATCAATAATTTTATGGGTAGGAAGTATAATATGAGCTCGTTTTGAAATAAATAGATTCTTATTTAAATCAAGATTAAATTTATTTAATCCGTTTATCTCCTTTAGAAAAATCCCAGGATCTATAACAACTCCATTTCCTATTATATTTATAGAATTATCATTAAAAATACCTGATGGAATTGTATGAAGAACATGCTTGTGACCATCAAATTCAATTGTATGTCCTGCATTTGGACCTCCCTGAAATCTGGCTATAATATCGTAGTTAGAGGTTATTGCATCGACAATTTTACCCTTTCCCTCATCTCCCCATTGAAGGCCTAATAAAAGATCTAAAGACATAAATTAACTATTTTTTTTCTTCTTACTCTTAGCGTATAAATATAATGAATGATCCTCAATCTCAATATTAAAAATTTCTTCAATATCATTTTTAATTGTTTGAATCCTAGGATCACAAAATTCTTTAACCTCACCTGTATCTGTAATTATTATATGATCATGTTGATTATTAAAATAACATTTTTCATATTGAGAAAAAGAATCTCCAAATTGATGCTTTCTTACAAGCCCACTTTCAAGTAAAAGTTCAATTGTATTATAAAGGGTAGCTCTACTAACCCTGTAATTTTTTTTATTCATTTTTTCATACAATGAATCAATATCAAAATGTCCATCAATAGAATAAATTTCATTAAGTATACTAAACCTTTCTGGTGTTTTTCTATGATTATGATGATTAAGAAAGTTTGTGAAAACATTAATCACTTCATCATTATTTTTTTTCTTTTTTGTAATCATTTTTGATTATTTTCTAGATACTTTTTCAATTCCATCAATTGACGAGAGTTTTTTTAATAATATCTTTAAAATTACTCTATTTTTTACTTCTACACTTATGAATCCTGAGAATGTTCCATCATTAGTCTCAAAAGATATTCTATTCATATTTACATTCATAGAATTTGATATTAAAGATGTAATAGTATTTATTAAACCTATATCATCAATTCCACTAATTTGAATTTGTGCATTAAATTCATGATTTTCAGAATCTATCCAATTTGCAGTAATAATTCTATATGCATAATTAGATCTTAAAGAAATTGAGTTTGGGCAGTCTTTTTTATGAACTTTTATTCCTTCCTTGACTGATACAAAACCAAAGACTATATCTCCTGGAATCGGATTACAACAATTAGCAATTGAATACTTCAACATCTCCTTTTCTTTTCCAAATACTAGTTTGTCAAACTTTATCAAATTTGCTGATTCAGAAATTTTATCAATCTTAGTAGTGTTTGATCCAATTTTTCTTTTGAAATAACCTAAATAGCTATTGTAATCATTTGCAAAACTTTTAATTTGTTTATTATCTATTGATCCATTACCAATTTTATAGAAGAGATCATTACTTGCATTAATTTGAAAGAATTTCATCATTTGACCTGAGACTTTATCATCAAGTTTGATCTTTAATTGTCTAAGTTTTCTTTCAAGTATTTCTTTACCATCTAATGATATCCTTTTCTTTTCATCATTTAGTGATGACTTTATTTTTGATTTTGCCTTCGAAGTTTCTACAAAATTTAACCAGTTTACATTCGGTTTAACATTATCAGATGTAATTATTTCAACTTGATCACCACTCTTAAGCGTATGACTTAAGGGAACTAGTTTACCATTAACCCTTGAGCCTCTTGTCTTTATACCTATATCTGTGTGGACTTCAAATGCAAAATCTAGTGCACTTGATCCACTTTTCAATGACTTTAAATCACCATTTGGAGTAAATACATATATTTCTTTGGAGTAAAAATTGAGTTTAAAATCTTCAACAAAATCAACGGCATGTTCATTATCATGATTTAAGACTTCCTGAAGTCTATTTAACCATAAATCAACTTCATTTTTCTTTAATTCTTTATGTTTATATCCAAAGTGTGCAGCATATCCTTTCTCAGCGATTTCATTCATTCTCTCAGATCTTATTTGGATTTCTACCCATTTATTCTTTGGACCTACAACAGTTAAATGAAGAGCTTCATATCCATTAGTTTTAGGTAATGTTATCCAGTCTCTTAATCTAGTTGGATTAGATGTAAAATGATCTGTAATAATTGAATATATTTTCCAAGCAATAAACTTCTCATTTTTAGGTGTTGTTTTATATATGATTCTAATTGCAAATCGATCATATACCTCATCAAATGAAATGTTTTTGCTCTGAATTTTATTATGAATAGAATATATTGACTTATTCCTTCCTATGATTGAATATTTAATTTTTTGATCGTCAAGGTTATTGTTAATCAATTTTTTGAATGAATCAACATATCTCTCTTGATTTACAAATTCTTTATCAATCTTATTTTTAATGAGATTATATTTTTGAGTCTCTAAAATTCTTAAACTTAAATCTTCAAGCTCATTTTTAATATTATATAGACCCACTCTATGAGCTAAGGGTGCATATATATAGAGAGATTCTGATGCCATCTGATCTTGTTTTGCCTTTGAAAGAAAATCAATTGTCCTCATGTTATGAAGTCTATCAGCTGTTTTGATTAGAATAACTCTAATATCATTATGAAGAGTAAGCAGCATTTTTCTGTAATTTTCTGCTTGAACTGAATAATCTTCATTTTTTTTTAGGGTAGATATTTTTGTTAATCCATCAACTATTCTTGAGATATCTAAACCAACACTTTCATTTAAATCATCTAATGTTATCGAAGTATCTTCAACTACATCATGAAGAATAGCAGAAGCAATTGACACATAATCAAGTCCAATATCTTCAGCAACAATTTTAGCTACTTCTATAGGATGATAAATATAGGGCTCACCGGACTTTCTCATTTGTCCATCATGTCCATTGTAAGCAATTACTAATGACTGATAGATTATCTTTTGCCCTTTTGATGATATTTTTTGATAACTGTTATCAATTAAATCATCATAAAGATCAGATATTTTCTTTGGTAATATTTTATTCTCAACTAACACTTGTAAATTTTGCTTAATTAAATTTACAAATAATAATTATGGATTGAAAGTGTTATTATTATTGAGAATCTGAATATTTATTTGAATACCTTCTCCATAATCTGGTTTGATGTGTTTCTAGACTTAAATTCCTTCCAGATATAAAAGCATGAGTTACATTATTAGAAATTATGTCAAGAGCATCTCCTTTTGATATAAATAAGGTAGCACTCTTTCCAACCTCCAATGTTCCAAAATCTTTATCAATCCCTAATATTTTAGCAGGATTATGAGTAATCATAGATAATGCAATCTCTTTATCAATTCCATAACTTGAGAAACTACCAGCATAAAAAGGTAAATTTCTTATTGATACTCTAGCTGATGCAGTCCCAGTAGGGTCAATGCTAACTAATATTCCAGCATCTAACATTTTTTTTGCAATTGCAAAAGTTTCCATAGGATCTGAATCTACTGACTGAGGAAACCTATATGGCTGTTTTACAACAACAGGAATATTGTTTACTTTAATAAAGTTTAACTGGTTCTTAGATTCTGTAGCACCTACTATTACTATTTTATCAATTCCAAAACTTTTTAAAAATGTTACACCATCTACAATTTCTTTTTCATCGTCTGCATAAAGATAAACTGATGTTTCACCATCCAATACAGTTTTCATTGCATTGCTTTTAAGATTCATTGAATTTTCAATATTCATATTAGCTTTTGATTTTTCAAAGAAATTTTTTAAATCTTTAATCTGTTTACTGTAATTATTATTTGCTTTTAATCCTCGGTCTTCTCCTAACCACCATCTTCCAAATGTATATGGACTTGGCCAATTCAAGTGAATTCCTTGATCATATTTTATTACTGCATCTTCCCAATTCCAAGCATCAAATTGAACTACAGAAGATTTACCAGAAATAATACCACCATTAGGAGCAATTTGGGCGAGTAGAACTCCATTAGGTCTCATACTTTCAACTGCTTTTGATTCTGCGTTATAAGCTATAATAGATCTAATCTCTGGAAGATAGGTACCAGTTTCATCATCATCAACTGAAGCTCTTACAGCATCAACTTCTACAAGACCTAAATTAGTGTTAAGTGCAATAATTCCTGGATAAACATGTGAATTTGACGCATCTATGATTGTATCATATTTTTTGTTATTTGAATCTGAAAACATCATAAGTATCTCATTACTCCAAATGCCATCGGTTGAAGCAACCAAATCAATGACCCCATCAGTAAATCCAATTACACTATTTTTAATAGTCTGACCATTACCAATATGAGCTGTTGACCCATAAATTAATATTGATTTATCCTGAGTAGGAGCAGGAGTTTGTTGTGAATAAATTAGATTTAAAAATAAAATATTTAATAGTATAATTTTTTTCATAGCTTAAAATTCAGTGTATTCACAATCTACCTCTATTTGAGGCATTGGGTTTGGGAACTTAAGATTTGCTCCAGGAGTATTTTCTTCAAACATGAGTTTAATCAATTCAGATTTTTCATCTTTAATTTGATTAAGTTTTATTGTATGTTCAGCTAAATCAAAATATAATGCACCTTCAATATATGTTTTCTCTGCTTTAGTGTAAAGTGACATAGGGTGTCCACTCCACATTACAATATCGGCATCTTTACCTATTTTAAGGCTTCCAACTTTTTCATCTAAATTAAGCAGCTTAGCTGGATTAATAGTTACAAACTTCCAAGCCTCTTCTTCTGAAATATTACCATATTTAAATGCCTTTGCTGCTTCTAAGTTTAATCTTCTAGACAACTCTGAGTTATCTGAATTAAGTGCAACTGTTACACCTGCATTATGCATAATTGAGGCATTGAAAGGAATCGCATCATTAACTTCAAATTTATAACCCCACCAATCCGAAAAAGTTGATCCACCAACTCCATGTTTAGCCATTTTATCAGCAACTTTATAGCCCTCTAAAATATGAGTGAAAATTTTTATTCTAAAATCAAATTTCTCTGCAACTTTCATTAACATATTTATCTCACTTTGCACATATGAGTGGCTTGACACAAATCTTTTACCATTAATAACTTCCCATAGTGTTTCAAGTTCTTCATCATACCTAGGTTTATTGTTGGAGTTTTTTTGTCTTTTGCTAAGAGAATTATATCTATCCCATTTTTCTCCATAGTGCTTTGCTCTATCAAAATGATCAACAAAAACCTGCTCTACACCCATTCTTGTTTGAGGAAATCTTGAACCACTCCAATTAGACTGTTTGACATTTTCTCCTAAAGCAAATTTTATGAAAGGGTCAGCATCTTTGAAAAACATATCATCTATTTCTGATCCCCATTTTAATTTTATTATCGCAGATTGACCACCTATTGGATTAGCAGATCCATGAAGAATCTGAACTGTAGTTACTCCACCAGCTAAATTTCTATAAATATTTACATCATCTGGATTAATTACATCCATTATAGATACTTCTGCTGAAGAATTGTGACCACCTTCGTTAATACTTGATGCTGCCATGTGAGAGTGTTCATCAACTATACCTGATGTTATATGTTTGTCTGATGCGTCAATTATGGAGAAATTTTTTGGTGTTTCAAGATTTTGTCCAATTGCAATTATTTTTCCATTATCAATTAAAATATCAGAATTCTCAATTATTCCTTCTTTTTCATTTGTCCAAATCGTAGCATTCTTAAAATGAATAGATTGACTTTTTGGAGTTGAGCTAATTCCAAATCCAACATTTGGAAAAGTAACATCTGAAACAAAAGATTTAATAGAGGAAGATTTTTTAACCTCTTTGTATTTTAAATTTTTCTTTATTTCTTCTCTAGAAGAATTAAATAAAAAGGCTTCATTTTTAAAGTCAATTCCTCGTCCACTTAAATTATCTCCTGAGGTGATTTTTGAAGATATTTGAGCAAGAGATAGGTTTCCATCAATACTGTCAAATAATGTTATATTTAACCAATCATCAACTAATGAAGTTTTTGATTTAATATCTATTGAGTCTCTCTTGATCTTAGCGTTAGGTCTTAATAAGCTGTTTGAAATAACTATTTCATAAGGCTTGTTATTTATAGTTAAATTATATTCACCATCAATATTTATATTGTCAGTATTTTTGATAATATGTCTTTGACCTTTTATCCAGTTTTCATTTATTTCAGTTTTATCATCAAAAATAGGACCTGAAGTAATTAAAAAATTTGATAAATAACCTCTATCAATTTTGCCAATTTTATTCTCCAAGTTTAAAGACTTTGCAGGAATTATAGTTAATGCATCTAAAGCTGTTTTTTCACTTAAGCCATTTTTGATAGCTTTTCTTATATTTTTTAGAAAGTCCCTTTTATTTTTTAGATCAGATGAAGTAATAGAAAAATTAATTCCATTTTTCTCTAATACTCCTAAATTACTTGGAGCTTGATTCCAATATCTAAGTTGATTAATTGTTAGTTTTTCATTTAAATTCGAATTAGATACATCAAAGGCTTTTGGGAAGTTAACTGGAATTATAAGAGTATTATTAAATTTTTTCAATTCTCTAATGCTCTCATATTCTTTTCCAGATCCCTTAATTACAAAATTAAGATCAAATTCTTTTGAAAGCTTGGCAGCTCTGTAGACATTTAATTTATCATTAGCATCAAAAAGTTTAGGCAAATTTTTATTGCCAATTAATGCTTCTAAAGCTAAATCTTTAGATTCTGAAGATCCTTGTGAATACCAATCTGCATCATAATGTAATTGTCTTATTAAAGCAATTGCACCCATAGTTGATGAAGGGTAGGATTGTTGAGAGGTTAAACTTTTTGAAAATGAGTAATGTTCTGCTGTTTTTTTTGAAATAATCCTATAGGATTCATTTTGATTATCAATTAGTCCAATAGTAAAACTTGTTCCTCTATGAACTCCGTCACTTCTGTGTGAATTTACTATTCCAAAACCAATATCTCTGAGTCCTTTTGCATCTTTTTGATTGTAATTATAGTCTTTAAGACTATTATAGTCACTTAAAATATGATCATTCCAATAATATCCACTTCTTGATGCTTCATATTGAGAACTTCTACCTGAGTTTGTTCTTTGAGGTTTTTTTACTCCAAAAGATGAGTGAGTCTCAATAAAAGAGGGATAAATAAATTTCCCATCTAAATCAAAAACTATACTATTATTCGGAATAGAAAGATTTATTCCTATGTCAATTATCTTTCCATCTCTTTCAATTAAGGTTCCATTAGAAATCAATCCTTTACTGGAATGTATATTAGCATTTATAAAAACATTGTATTGGTAATCTTTAGTCTTTACACCATCATTAACAATAAAGTAGTCTTGACCATAAATGCTAAAAGAAAAAAATATAGATAATAATAAAAGTTTTCTCATATTGTTTTTTTAAACCTTATAAGGTAGAAGGTTCTACTAATATACTATAAATCAGTATATATGTATCCAACATAATAATCATTAACTATAGAAGGGTTGACCTTTAAATAATTTACTATCAGAATCTGAGGTATTTATGATAGTGCAATAAAAAACCTCAACTTCATATAGGATCTATTTAATATCGACTAATTCTACATCGAAAATTAATGTAGCATTTGGAGGGATTACTCCATTTCCTGCGCCCATTGAGCCATATCCAAGTTCACTTGGAATTACTAATCTTGCTTTTGATCCCTTATTTAATAATTGCATTGCTTCATCCCATCCTTTGATGACTTGTCCAACACCACATGTGAATTCAATAGGTGCGCCTCGAGTAAAAGAAGAATCAATCTCACTTCCATCAATTAGTTGAAGAGAATAATGAACTGATAACAAATCATTTGTCTTAGCATTGTCTCCTGTTCCTTTTTTTGAAATCTTGTATTTAATACCACTCTCAGTCTCTTTCATTCCTTTCGTGATATCTTTTATTGCCTCTTGTTCAGCTTCTACTTTTTTATCATCAATTTTGCTTTTATTATTGAGATAGTTCTCAAATATATTTGGAGCATCAAAATTATTAGCATCTTCTCCTACTCTTACAATATTTATATTTTTGATTATATCTTCTTGTTCTACACTATCTACTATTTCTAGACCTGAAGAAACTTTGCCAAAAATACTATGTTTACCATCTAACCAAGGTGTCTCAACATGAGTAATAAAGAATTGACTTCCATTAGTTCCTGGACCAGAGTTAGCCATGGATAAAATTCCAGGTCCGTCATGTGTAAGATCTGAACTAAATTCATCATCAAATTGATATCCAGGACCTCCAGAACCTGTTCCTGTAGGATCGCCACCTTGAATCATAAAATTCTCTATAACTCTATGAAACTTGAGACCGTTATAATATGGTTTTCCAGAGTGTTGTTCATCAACAATTGGATGATTACCTTCAGCTAATGCAACAAAGTTTGATACAGTAGTGGGAACTTGTTCGAAATATAATTGGAGAACTATATTGCCTTTAGATGTTTCTATGTCAGCATATAATCCATCAGATAAATCTGAGTAGTTATTCATATTACATGAGTTTAAAGTTAGTATTGAGATTAAGATTAATAAATTCTTATTCATAGTTTTCTTTTATGTGTTGTTTAATATCCTGTACAAACTTTTTTTCAGTTTCTATTAAACTTAATTTAGATATTCCTCCTGATGCATGTTCATGTCCACCTCCATTAAAATATGTAGAGGCAAATATATTAACTTTAAAATCACCTTTAGATCTAAATGAAATTTTTATTAATCCTTCATCTTTTTTCTCAATAAATAGAACAGAACAAAGAATTCCAGTTACACTTAATCCAAAGTTCACAAATCCTTCGCTATCTCCTTTTTTAAAGTCATTTATTTTCTGATCATGATCAGTTATCATTGTATACAAGACAGGAAGTCCATCAATTTTTTTATAGTTATTAATAGCAGCTCCTAAAAGTTTTAATCTTTTAAATTGAAAATTATTATGAAGTTTCTCATAAATCTCTGTTACATTAACTCCATAATTAATTAATTCTGACCCAGTTTTTAGTGTTTTAGAGGTTGTTGAGGGATAACGAAAAGAACCTGTATCAGCTACAATTCCAGTGTAAAGGCAAGTAGCAATTTTATTATTTATTTTATTCTTATCTATTAAGTAAATAAAATCATAAACCATCTCACATGTTGAGCTCATCTTTGAATCAGAGATCATAATATCTGCGTATTTATCTGGATTTTCATGATGATCTATCATAATAATCTTTGCAGATGATTTTGAAATTAAATTTGACAAATTACGAGCTCTACTTAGGCTGTTAAAATCTAGTGTAAAAATAATATCTGCATTCTTTAATAAATTTGTTGATTTTTCTTTTTCATTATCAAAAACTAGTACACTTTCCGATCCTGGCAGAAAGTTTAAAATATCTGTATACTGGTTAGGTGAAATAATATTAACATTATTTTCATTTTTAAAAAAATGATAAAGTGCAAGACAACTTCCCAGAGCATCAGCATCTGGGCTACTATGAGGTATCAAAATAATATTTTTATTTTTTGATAAAACATCATTAATGTTAATTAGAATTTTTTCATTCATAAGTGGGCTAATATAATATTATATTGAAAATTAAAATAAAGTAATTCTTAAAACTT
>OCVR010000923.1_pt1 | contig 23930 bp, 10 predicted proteins | sample 1539091 | NCBI WGS metagenome assembly OCVR01 (sample SAMEA3355530, study PRJEB22509) | marine metagenome | biome: marine; feature: coastal ocean; material: water | place: USA | collected 2010-08-07 | depth 16 m | reverse complement strand
GAGAGACTTGATCGCCTTGTGCTGTGATCTCTGGCTCATGCCAGCCCTCAATCTCTTGCTTAAGCCGTGCAACAATATCAGGGTGTTTTGCAGAACATTCGTTTTGTTCGTGGGGATCTTCTGTCACGTTATACAGTCGCACTGGGGCCTGATCCCACACATGAAGATTGGCATACTTCGTTGTATCTGCTCCGTGATATCGCACAAGGAGTTTCCAATCTCCATCGACACACCAGAGATATTGGAGCGTTCCATCTGATTGACCAAGCATCATATTATGTGTTGCATTGCAGACACCAAAAACACACGTCCGGGCATCCCGCTTTTCTACATCAAGAAGATTGATACCAGGAAGATCAGCGGGAGCCTCCACATCTGCTGCCGCTGCAATAGTTGGAAAGAGATCGATTGCATGGGCAAAACGTTTCGATTGTTCCGGCTTTACTTTGCCTGGCCATGAGATCATGATTGGAGTCCGTATTCCGTTCTCATAGGGTGAACTTTTCGAACGCTGTGCATAGCCTTTCCACAGCTTCTGATTTGGATCGTCGGCATTTGTACTCGGCGCCGCCCATCCGTTATCACAGATGTAGACCACCATCGTATTGTCTGTCAGATTCTTGTCATCGATGTAACTGAGCAACTCACCACATGTTTCATCAAACCATTCACACATGGCGTAGTACTTGACAAGGTCCGCAGCCCGGCCTTCTTTCTCATACTTTGTAAGCAATCGTTGTGGTGGATTATGTGGTGTGTGTGGCAGAAAGGGTGCGTACCACAACAGAAACGGCTTCTCTTCGGCGACGGCCGTATCGATGAATTGCGTAACTGGTTGCATTCCCTCACGACCAATTTTCAGCCCCGCATCACCATGCCGACCTCTACGTTTTGGATCACCATGGGTCATTCCATCAGTAAACCCACCGTCCTGCCACGACCCTTCCCACCACTTTCCAGATTGATGCGCAAGGTAGCCGTGGGCAACAAGTGTTTTGACGAACGTTGGAAATTTATGAAATGATTCCCGCAACGGCACATCCAGCGCTGCGCGATTCGTAGACCCATCGACATCATTGCCTGTGATGCCATGCTGAAATGGATATCGACCGGTAAGCATTGATGCGAGTGATGGCCGACACAATGGTGCCGCAACATACCCTCGATCCATAACAAGGCTATGCTCAGCAAGTCTGTCGAGATGCGGTGTCTGGATCACTGGGTGCCCCATAAACCCGTAATCAGTCCATGCCTGATCATCACTAATGATGACCACAACATTGGGTTGATCTGCGCCGTGTTGATCTGCGCCATAAAGATGGCCTGCTACACAGATTATCAATGCAATAACACTGACAACTCGACTCGCTCTTTTCCTGACCATATATACTGCTCCCTATTTCGCAAAAAGTAGGCACTCTCACCTACTTGGTTAACTCAAAATATCATTGACAACATGTGCTTCTTCAACTCCCGTGAGTCGCTGGGACAGACCACGGAACTTGAACGTGAAGCGTTCGTGATCAATACCGAGTTGATGCAGAATTGTGGCATTGAGATCACGAATATGAACTGGGTTTTCAACGACGTTGTAAGCGAATTCGTCCGTTCGGCCATAGTCATAACCCGCTTTGATTCCGCCACCTGCCATCCAGCTTGAAAAACATCGGCCGTGATGATCCCGGCCCGCCGACGGACTCCCTAAGGCACCCTGACTGTACACGGTTCGGCCAAACTCTCCACCCCACACCACAAGCGTATCATCCAGCATACCCAGGCGTTTCAGGTCTTGTACCAAAGCCGCTGATGCCTGATCGACGTCTCGACATTGTTTGGGCAACTGATTCTTAATCGAAATGTGTTGATCCCAACCACGATGAAACAACTGGATAAACCGCACACCACGTTGAGCCATGCGTCGGGCAAGCAGACAGTTTGCAGCAAAACTCCCGGGGCGTCGTGCGTCATCACCGTAGAGTTCAAATGTTGATTCTGGCTCATCAGAAACATTCGTCAGATCAGGAACCGACGTCTGCATGCGATAGGCCATCTCATAGGCCTCGATCCGAGCCAGTGTTTCAGGATCACCCGCCGCAGCAGCGTGCTTTTGATTCAGGTCACCGAGTGTATCGAGTAATTGACGTCGAGAATCGCGTGAGACTCCAGATGGGTTCTTGAGATACAGTACAGGATTCACACCGGGCCGTAACATGACACCTTGATGGCTTGAGGGCAGATACCCACTACCCCACAGCCGTGAAAAAAGTGGCTGTCCAGGATTTTTGCCGCTGCCTTGGCTCAGGAGAACCATATAGGCAGGAAAGTCATCGCTCTCACGTCCGAGCCCGTAACTAAGCCAGGCACCCAGCGAAGCATGCCCCATCTGCTGTGAGCCGGTATTGATGAACGTTACTGCAGGATCATGATTGATCGCCTCGGTCCATAAAGAACGAACGATTGTAATATCGTCAGCAATCGACTGCGTATGCGGCACAATGTCACTGATCCAAGTGCCGTGCTCACCACAACGACGACCACCCCACAGTGGCTTGACGACGGGGAAACTTGTTTGACCAGAGGTCATTCCGGTCAATCGCTGCCCACCACGAACAGAGTCAGGAAGATCTGTCCCATGTAACGAGTCCATGGCTTCGTGATAATCAAAGAGATCAACATGGCTTGGGCCACCAGATTGAAATAAATAAATCACACGCTTGGCTTTTGGAGCAAAGTGTGGCAGCTCAGGAAGTCCTTCAGACCTCGTTTCTCCAACGGCAGCAGCCGCCTTGTCACTCTTAAGAAGATTCCCGAGTGCAAATGCACCGAGGCTTACTGTAGAACTGCCCAGCAGTGACCGACGCGTCAGCAGCTGAGCTCGTCGCAGTTCAATGTCAAAAGGAAGTGAATGCATAATGAGTAATGAAGACTACTGTCTGGTTAGAACTTCGCTTAGATTGAGTAACAGCGTTGCTATCTGTGTCCACGCAGCCTGTTCCACCGGATCGACATCTTGTGTCGCAGGATACTCACCAACAGCAATAACACGCTCTGCATTTCTTGGACTTCTCTGAAATCGTGCTCTTTCGGCAGCTAAGAGCCGTGCAATCAAGTCGATCTCAGAATCCGTCGGCAGACGCGAGCTAATGACTTCGAAGGCTCGCTCGATACGTGAACGATCGTCATTGGCTGTTGGGTCCTGCAAGATAGAACTGGCAAACACACGCGCTGCTTCAGCAAACTGGGGATCGTTCAATGTCACGAGTGCCTGAAGCGGCGTATTCGTCTTACCCCGATCGACTACGCACATTTCACGATTTGGAGCATCAAAGGCTGCCATGGCAGGATGCGGACTTGTCCGCTTCACGATTGTGTACAAACTTCGACGATATAATTTTTCACCATGGTCTTGGACAAAGACCTGTTTTGTCGCCGGCGTACTTCCAAAATGACTTATCTCTTTCCAGAGCCCATGTGGCTGGTACGGGTGAACACTCGGCCCCCCAACACGTGGCACTAGAAGCCCACTTACGGCCAACGCCTGGTCACGAATAAATTCTGCAGGAAGTCGAAATCGAGGACCCCGACCAAGCAATCTATTACCCGGGTCAACTGTTATTTGTTCAGCGGTTGTTGATGATTGCTGTCGATATGTTGCACTCGAAACAATCATCTGAATCAATTCTTTTTGATTCCATTCATGACTGACAAAACGCATTGCCAGATAGTCAAGCAGGTCCGGATGACTTGGATACTCCCCCTGTGATCCGAAATCAGCTGACGTGGAAACAATCCCTGTTCCAAAAAACAAAGCCCAAATACGATTCACCGCAACGCGTGCCGTCAAAGGATGATTTGAGTCTGTCAACCAGTCTGCAAGATCGAGACGTGTCGGCTGACGTTTTTTTGGATCTTTATTTTTGTTATTTGATCTCTCTTCATTGCCCCCGAGACGAAGCGGTGGCAGCACTTGTGGGGTTCGCGGTGTCACACGTATCGATGGTGCATCATATTGACCACGGGTTAAGACAAATGTCTCCCGCGGCTTGGAGGAAACATTCATCACCATTGCCGAGTGCTTCTTCGTAAGCATATTCTTTCGCTCTTCCAGATTGCTTATCTGTGTTCGTAGCGAACTCAAAGAAAGTGCTGTCTGTCGAAAGAGTGCAAGCAGCCGTTCTTGGGTGCCCTTGCTCCAGTGCGACTGGTCTGCTGCTAGAGCTGCAGCAATGGCATCATCCCACTTGCTCTGGGGATCATGACCCGTAAAAGGACGCACTCTCCATCGGAAAGGAAGCGATTGATTTTTTCCAAAAAAGACAAGCACGCTCAGGAAAGGTGTTTTTGTTTGATCAACAGGCTGATCGAACGTTAGTGTAAGACGCTGCTTCTGATCTTTTTGTGATGGCTGCCACCAGTGGACGTTTCGTTCATCGAGCACTGACGGTGCTGCATGGTCATCAGCTGAAGTACTTGCTGTCGCCGTAACAAACTCGCATTGACCATGATAGTCCACCTGATCAGCAGGCTGATTATTTGCAGACACCAATACGGCTGTCACTTTAGGAACACCGTCAGCAAACGGAGTCAATGCAAGTAATGACTCTTTCATTTCCTCAGCTTTTGTCCCTGCCGCATCAGGGACCTGCTGGGGATAAAATTCGATCGAAATACCTGATATCGTTTCGCTTGCTTGCTGGGCCCCTTGCCGCAATTGCATCGAATGACTGAATCCAGCCAGACCCTTACTCGGAGCCGACAAAGAGACGGTTCCATCAGAATCAAATTCATAGGGACCAGGCCGATTCGGTGCCGAAGCGTCGAGTAGTTCAGCGTCGACATAACGAAAGCCCTCTCCGCGCACTTCCTCCCGTCTGCGTTCCTCTGCAACCCACTCGTCAAACCCACTTGTTGTATTTGATAATTTAATGCGTGCTGCTGCCAGTTCAGCATTCACGCTTTTGAGTTCATCTTGAGCCATAACCGTAGAGGCAGACACCTGCGGCATAGCATTTCTGCCAGCATTTCCATCAAGCCCACGGTCATCAAGCTCATTAAAGAAGGCAAAAAACTCGTAGTACTCTTTCTGAGAAATTGGGTCGTACTTATGGTCATGACATTGAGCACACCCAAATGTCAGACCAAGGAAAACTTCACTCGTTGTTTTTACACGATCGGCAACATAGTTCGTGAGATTTTCTTCTGGGATCGTGCCACCTTCATGAGTGATCATGTGATTACGATTAAATCCAGTGGCAATCAGTTGTGCATCAGTAGCGCCTGGGATTAGGTCACCAGCCAACTGTTCTTTGAGAAACTGATCAAATGGCATGTTGTCGTTATAGGCCTGAATGACCCAATCTCGCCACAACCACATATCACGACCACCATCGATTGAATACCCATTGGTATCAGCGTAACGGGCTTGATCCAACCAAGGCACTGTCATTCGCTCACCAAAATGTGGCGAATGAATCAGTCGACGAACTGCTTCTTGATACGCACTCTCACCGTAGGTTTCATAGTCGTCAATAAAGCGATGCGTTTCCTCAAGGGTTGGGGGAAGTCCTGTCAGATCAAAAGTGAGTCGCCGAATAAGTGTTTGTGGAGCGGCTTCCACCGAAGGAGAGATGCCAGCCTTCAGAAGCCCTGCAAGTACAAACGAGTCAATCTCGTTTCGGCCCCATGATGCGTAACGAGAATTCATGCCCTGCACATCAGGAACGGTGGGTGATTGCGGTGGGGCAAATGCCCAATGCCCCTCGTACTGAGCCCCTTCAATAATCCATTGCTTGAGGACGGCCTTCTGCTTTTTGTTGAGAGAAAGATGTGACTCTGGTGGAGGCATCACCGTGTCATCATCATCGCTGGTAATACGAATCCAGGCTTCACTTGCTTGCAGATCACCAGGACTGATGGCCTGGTAGCCGCCGAGATCCTCTCTCGCACTACTCTCTAGATCCAGCCGCAAGCCTGCCTCTCGCCCGTCTTCATCTGGACCATGACAATGAAAACATGTCTCGGCCAAAATTGGACGAACGTCACGATTGAAGTTGATGGAGTCATCATTACAAACCCCGTACGACGCCCATGCTCCAAAAGAAACAACCAGCATTAAAAGAACTGGATTTTTTATTGAATTCATTTTTGTTACCGGACGGCATGATCGCACAAACGAGAACAACAACGTACACATACAACCCATACATTCTTCCAACTACATTCCACGTTTCTTCTCAGTGACACGTGCCCACTCGTGAATACATGTGTCACCCACTTCGTACCTTACGGCACAGCATTACTCCACGATAGAACCCTACCTTACGGCAGAACAGCGAAAAAAACACCATTCTTTCGTTTAAATAACTTGGGAAAAAAATTAATGCTTCATATGTACAAAAACAAAGACGTTCGATACCAAGAAGAACTGAAACAACAACGTTGATTCAGTTCTTTCAACACAAAAAGTGTAGCGATGCCTGTTTTATTTCACGAATCATCATGAGCACGGCGTGTCGTCACCCTCTTCATCAACATTCGTAAAAGTGGAATGAAAACTACTCGGCCTAGAAAAGCTGACTAGGAAAGCCGACTACGAAAACCTGACTACAAGGTGCTGGGTATGGTGCCCTCAACATCTGTCAGAAACGTGACATCACGTGACACAAACCGAAAGCTTGCAGGGAGTTTTTTTCCATCAAGCCGAATGACAACAGTATGTTTTCCAGCGGTGAGTTCTGTTGTAAAGTTTGTATCTCCTTCAATGGCCATCGAATCAACCCAGAGGTCCGCTGCGTCAGCACCGTTGGCACTCAACGTGACACCACCACCTGTCGCTACTTCTATATCCGTCTTCAGATACACATCGACAGACTCTTTTGCTCTATCTACTTTTGCTTTCCTAGCAAGCTGAACACCGGCGACAGAACCATTTACTCTCGAGAGGAATGGCACCCACTGATCCGCTTGTGTTTCCGACATGATCGCTTGAATATTGCCGTCATCTGCACGCTGCGTGCCTGTGAACACTTCGTAAACACGCGCCACGCCTCCTTTACTGGCGTCGTAGTTACCAGGCCTGCCAAGCTGCGTCAGGAACTTGATTAAATCGACCTGTTCTTGTTGAGTTAATCGATCAACAAGACCTTCTGGCATCAATGACTTCCCAGGCTTCTGAAACTCAATGTCATCTTTTGGGATTCGGACAAGTTTGTTTCGTGCATCTCGGAGAATGACTTCATTATTGTCACTCCCGACAATAATGCCGGTGAGAACCAGCCCGTCAACTGTCAGGATATTCACCGAGTGATAGTTTTCTTTAATTTTTGCATTTGGCTTATAAATTGATTCGATCAGGTAGTCGATTGGTGCGCTCGCGCCCAGACTTGTCATGTCCGGACCAACTTTCCCACCAACACCGCCAATTGCATGGCACGTCATACACTGCATATCTTCCCTACTGTATACAGCTTCACCGCGTGCAGGCTGCCCGTCGTGCTCAACCAAGTCAATAAGTTCGGCAACACGGTCAGGCGTCAACTCCTGAGCCTTCTTTGTGACGTTGGCATACGGTGAAATTACAGCGATCAATTCTGGCTCATTGCGGCCTGCATCACGAGCAGCAGTAAGGCCTGCGAGTGCGGCCATCTCGGTGATCCCAGTGCTTGGTATGTGTTTCGCCAAAACCTTTCCAGTATTTTTCTTCACCAGAACCTGTCGCCAAAAATCAAGCAATTCCTGTTCGTTCTGAATCTCAGCAAGTGAATGATAAAAAGGCTTTGCAGCACCTTGTGGATTCAATGCTGCCAAGCAAATGACTGCTTGCCTTCGGACGCCTGTATTTTTAGAACGCACGAGTCGTGCCAGTGCCGGAACACTTGGCTGTCCAATCTCCTGCAATGACTGCATTGCCGCACTTTGGATAGAAGCTTCCGCTTCTTCTGTAGCCAGTTCTGCCAACAGGCTTATACATTTTTTCATTTGCCACACACCAATGAGCCTCATAGCAGCAAGCTTGACCGCTGGATCTTTCAGCTCAAGCAAGGCACGTATCTGATTTAAATCGCCTGCTGGCTTTTGCTTCCGCACACGCTGAGCAGTCGCAAGTGCATTGATCGCGCGAACCATCACACTTCCTTCAAAGTCTTTCCTCACGACTTGCTTAAACAACTTTGTCAATTCTGTCTTTCCACCTGCCTGCGCTATTAACTCAATCCACGGCCCAGCACCATTTGCTGGTATTGATTCGTTTGCAAGACGTTTTGAGAGATATGATGCGGCGAGTCTTGAATCGATACTCGTAAGTGCAAACTCTAATTGTTTCTCACGAGCTGGCGAATCTGGCTTCCAATGCCCCTGGTCAAGTGCAACCATAAACACATCAGCAAGTTCGTCCATCGTGGTAGCAAGGGCAAAGTCAAGAAATCTGTCTCGCGGCAAGTTGAGTGATATCAGTGCAACCGATGCAGCTTCGGCTGTCTTCAGCTTCCCCAAACCACGAATGGCCTCAAGCCGAACACGTGGATGTTCATCCATAACTGCTTGTCGGTAGATCGCGAGTGCAACGGTTGCATCAACTGGCTGCGAACTGTCCGTCGCCGGATCGACCAGATCGCTCACAATGCGCATTGCTGCCGATCTGACTTTTGGATCATCTGCCGAGACCAGCGCCCTCACATCTTGGAAATCGATAATATCGAGTCCCTGCTGAAGCCAGACACCCTGCAGTTTCTGGTATTCATCAGAGGATGCTTTTGTCCACTCGTGCACCTGTTTTTCTGAAAGATCATCTCGCTCCAAGAGGACACGCCGTGCTTGGTCACGCGTATAGCGATCATTAGCAATAAGCCGATCCAGTAGAGCCTTTGAGGCAACTTTTGTAAGGTCTTCTTTTTCCTTTGGTACTCCACCCTTCCAGGCTACTCGCCAGATACGACCATGCCATCGGTCGCGACGTTCATCACGAAAGTCGACCTCGCCATGATTGATAATCGGGTTTGACCAGTCAGCAATATAAAGAGCACCATCAGGCCCTTGCTTCACATCAATTGGTCGAAATGTACTGCTTGCTGTTCGCAGCAAATCATCTTCTTGTGTGGTCACAAAACCAGCCCCCTGCTCTTTGAGGCTAAACCTGGTGACACGGTTTGCTCGAAAGTCACAGGTAATCACCGAGCCCTGCCACTCCGGCGGAAAAGAGTTTCCAGCAATAATCTCAGCTGAGGCAAACTTGGGGTAACTTCCTGGACTAATCAGCCCCAACACCCGTTTCGCGCCTGGTGTCGGCTTAAATGCCGCGCCCGGAAACGAATAGGCAATTCCACTAAAGCCAGCACCATCAGTTAGGAATGATTGCCCAAAGTCATCAAACTGGTGTCCCCACGAATTTACAAGACCCCGGAATACAACCTCCATCCGCATCGTGCTCGTATTGTAGCGAAAGCCACCACCAGCCTTCAGGCGAACAACTCCTCGTGGTGTCTCTGTATCGGTTCGTGTATAGATCGATTGATTCATATACAACCGACCGTCAGGCCCCCAGCGAAGTGTGTGAAGATTGTGATGGGTGTCTTCTGTTCCAAAACCACTGAGTACTCGCTGTTGAAGATCTGCTTTTCCGTCGCCATTTGTATCTTTTAAAAACAACAGGTCCGTACTTTGCGCCACATAGCAGCCTCCATCCCCAGGCTCGACTCCTGTTGGGATGAGTAAGCCATCAGCAAACACTGTTGATGTATCTGCTTTCCCGTCAGCATTGGTGTCTTCCAAGATCAGAATCTTATCCGGAGCTGCTTGCCCAACTTCAATCATAGGATACGCTTCACTGCTCGCGACCCAGAGCCTTCCTGCCGGATCGAAATTCATCTGAATTGGTTTATTCAGCTGTGGGTTCTCAGCCCACAGGCTTACTTCCAGATTTTCACCAACAGTAAACTGTGGAGTTGCCTGTTTCGTGAAGGTGGCGTACTGAGAATCAGTTCTAGCTGGATTTGATTGCACAGACGTGCCGTCCAACTTTCGCAGCAATGCAATGGCCTGCTCCTCCTCAACAATCAGTTGATCGTATTGTGGAATCTCAACCGCATTCTGCCCTTGTTCTCGTTTTCGAAATCCAAAAACATACGCCATGTTCGCTGGGCGAGACCGGTGAAACCACCAGACATTCTTTTTCAGAATCGTACTTCGTAATGCTTCGACATGGGCATTACTGATCCATTTGTCATCGAAGCCAAGTGCCTGCCCTATCGCGATAGCAGCTTCCCGATACCCCGCATCATTAAGATGGATTGGGTCCTTGCGCAGGCCATCATCGATCGCAACATCTGACAAATCTACAAACACACCATCATTGTTATCAGCGACCTGATTGACTGCTTTCCTATACGCGGTGAGCACTGATGCATCGGCCTGTATTGTTCTGGACTGGTCAGCCCGACGGCCAAGCGGCGAGAGAAGCACACAACGCAAATCTGGTTGCATTTGTTTTGCCGTGTCAACGAGTCGTTGATAGTCTTGCGTGAATGCAGCAACGCCTTCCATGCCACTATCAAGCGCGCTTGCCATTCCGTACCCGAAGACAATAACGGTAGGCTGTGTAAACTTCAGTTGTTTCACAAGCTGCCTCCATCCCTCACCAGCAGGCTCACGGCCGGCTGGCAAGAGACTCAAACCGAATCGTGATTTGCCACTCGGCGTATCCGCACTCCAGCCAAGATTACGAAACGTGACATCTCGTTCAGGAAACGCCGTTGTCATCATCACTTCAATCCAGCCGGCATATTGCTCCTGTTCAATCAAGGCATCACCAAGAAAAACAACCCGGTCACCATCCTGCAACTCGAACGATTCAGCACCTCTAATATTTGTCTGCACGAGAAGCACACACAAAAGAAAAAGTGCTGAAACACTTTTCCTCAACTTCAAAAACTGATTCATATCGAGTTACTCCAAAGCAGATACAACAAAGAATGAAAAGCGAGCGTCTCCAATGCAAAACACCTAGAAACGCTACTTTCCATGTCTTCATGAAGAATAGCATGACACACTCATTTGGCTTACCTTCGGTCTTTCACCTCAGCTGCAACCTCACCAAAGGGCATGGACTCAACTCGGAGACAACACGCACCTGTCACTGGAAACAGGTTTGGAATCGACCCCGTGAGAATAATTTGTCCTGCGCGAAGTCGGTCATTGCTCTGCAACAATTCGTGCCACAACCATTTGAGTGATGAGTAAATCGTCTCAAGCAAGAGCTGACCTTCACACTGACCAAGCAATTGATTGTCTCGAAAAATTTCAAGCCGAGCTTCATCAAACATCGTTGCCGTAAAATGATTCGATGACAGGCTGCCGTCTCCAGAAACGAAACCCGCGTGAATGGCATTATTTGCAATCAGTTCACCTGCCGATGCCTGCTGCCCCCGCATCACATGGTTATGCAACTCGATGACTGGGAATACTCGAGAGATGCATGGCGGTAGTAAATGGCCAGTGAAGTCTTCTTCTCTTGGCTCACGAGACAGTTCTATTGCAAGCTCACCCTCGATTGCCAGATTAGCAAAACTCTGAAGGGATAAGGTCACTCCCGACTCATGCTGCTCTGTATCAAAAAGCAATCCTCGCACACGATGCGTAATCTTGAGTTGCTCCTGAATCGCCGACGAAGTACAGCCAACTTTATATCCAATCAATTGCTCGCCTCGTTGGTACCGCAACTCTGCAACAGCGTTTTGCAGCTCGTATCCCTGCTGCACATCCAGTGTAAGACCCTCCGAAAAAAGCATGCCTGGATGATGCGAGTCATAGTCATCGAGTTGACGGGCTGCCAACGCTCCAACCTGTGGCATCTGAGAACCGGTAGATTTATTCATGCATTTCTATTCGTGCGTCGAGTGAAGTTGCCGAATCCAAAGTCACCTCAATTAAACGCTCTTTGCATCAGGAACTTCAAACCCTTTATTGTTTGGATCCTTCAGTAAGGCATTAGCGGCGTCAGCCTTCTCACCAGTGAATCGTTCGGTTTGAGGGTCAAAGGTAAGCCAAGGACCAACCGTGTAGCTGGCCTTGTCCTCAGGAACACCAGCACCACCGGAGGTGACCTCATGCAGTTCGAGGAAGTGTTCTGAAGCATCCTTATTGTCACCGAACCTGCCAGCCTTTGCGTTGAAGGGCAACTGCGAGCCAAGGCGATATGAGTTATTCATCAAGTGACCGACCACACAACCACGATGCGCCTCCATCGCTGTTCCATTCGCCATGTTCGGATCGCCAGCACGAACAGCCGCAATAAATGCACCCCAGTTTCCACCAGACGTAACCTTGCCTTCATCTAACTTCAACGTTTCCGGAGCCTTACCGGGGCGGTGAATGGTGTACGTGCCTTCGCCAGTAATCTTGCTGCCGTCTTCCAGGTAGTATTCGTTGTACACCTGACGCTTATAACCCTTGTGGTTGACGTTACGGACATTGAACATCACTGACTGGCCATTCGGATATTCTGCTACCGCAAACATCGTGTTAGGCGTTTGGCCTTGATCATCCCAATTGAATCGCCCACCGATAGCCATCGCGCGAGTCGGATGCACTTGGTCATCATCAATGGCCCAGGCGGCAACATCCAACTGGTGCGTTCCCTGATTGTTCAGATCACCGTTCCCGCTTCCCCAGAACCAGTGCCAGTTATAGTGAACTAAGTTGTCATGATATTGGTCAATTACGGCCGGGCCTTTCCACAGATTCCAGTCAAGATTCGACGGTGGATTACCGGGCGTCTTGAATCCGATACCGTCACGTGGCTTGCAGCAGTAACCGTACGCGATTTTGAGCCGTGGAAGCTTGCCGCTTTTAAGGGCTGCATGGAGCCCTGCGATTCCCGAGTCGCTGCGACGCTGAGTGCCGTGCTGCACGACAACACCATACTTCTTCTGAGCCTCAACGGCGACACGACCTTCAGTGATGTCGTGGCTCATTGGTTTTTCGACATACACATGCTTGCCGGCTTGAGCCCCCCATATGGTCATCAACGAATGCCAATGGTTGGGAGTAGCAATCGATATAGCATCAATACTCTTATCTTCCAAAACCTTGCGAATGTCTTTGTGCCCTTGGCAGTTTTTTCCATTGTCTTTGCTTTGCACTTTGCCCAAACATCGATTCAACACGTTTTCATCCGGGTCGACCACTGAGGCAATTTCAACATTTTTCAGTTTTCCAAACCCCGCTAAATGTGCCTTGCCTCGGCCATTGAGGCCAATGACAGCAATGCGGACGCGTTCGTTGGCACCGATCACATCACCGGAGGCTTTTGTCCCTCCGATATAAAATGCTCCACTTGCAAGTGCGCTTGTCTGGAAAAACCGTCGTCGTGTTGTTCGTCCCATGCCTGCAATACCCCGTGATAAGAAGAAATCGTAATCAGTCCAATGTACTCTTATTGCGCATACGCCTGCCACGCCTCAGCGATCTTTGCCATCTTTTCGTCGCCCTCATGAAAGATGATTCGGTGCCGAAGCGTGATTGACTGATCCTTGGCAAGATCCACGTCCCCAGAATCTTTCTCACCTGCGACTTTTTCCAACGCAAACGGGTTCGCTGTAAATAATCCGTAGCTTCGTACATGCCAAGGAGTTGGATAGCGAAAGCTATCGGGATGATTCAACATTGCCACACCCATTATTTCGCCTTCGACGGGGCCATTGAAATCGACCCAGGACACCCGCTTGCCCCAGGCATCTTCGTCGGCATCTCCATTGCTGTTGATAATACGACCACCTTTGCCCGCGTCGACACTCATACTGTGAGCGACACGAACGGTGAGGCCTGAATCTTTCATATCGTGAATCGTGATCTTGTCTTGAATGCCTTTCAGCACAATCTCTATATCCATAACACGCGACCCGTTATCAGCAACGTGAAAATCCATCGTACGTGTCTGCCGCATATAGGCTTCACCTTTCGGTGAGACGTTTTCACTCTCAACCACAAGCGTTGCCGAGTTTCCTGATGCCTCGGCTTTGCTGACCTTGGTGTGAACCTGTTGCCCCAGATGTGCTGCCTTGTGGGGATCAACCTTGCCGTTTTTTGTAAAAGTTAGAACTTCGTGCCATGTATTGAACCCATTGGCACTGTGAAGCCCAAAACAGACTGACCGATGATGCGGATGATCTTGCTTCTCACCCTCGATATCCTCCATGGGATAGGCGCGTGTCATTTTGATGCCTCCCGGACCAATGATTGGCCAGAAGTAACACTTGTTAGTAACTGTGTCCGACGTTACGTACCGAGTGAACAGTTGGTCATCGATGTAAATGGCAACATCGCCAGCCGGCTCTTGCTTGATTGAAAACTCAGTAGCAACGGCAGCAACCTGCACACTGTTGATGACAGTCAAGCCGACGGCCAGAACGAGGCAGACGGATAACCTACTTGTTGCTTTCATGCTTTTTATCCCCAATCCTCGAAACAGATTGCTCGTTCTTTGCGGGCATCCTAGACACTTTTCGTGTTACCGTAGTAGATGTCGTTTCGCTACATTTCTTATGATTGGCTTTGCAACACGTGCCAAGCCAATACAACAGCGAGAAATGAGCTTTCTACTATGCACTGTTTTATCATTGTTCATGGAGCAACAAATCCGTTCATTCAATCACCATATCAACCGCTCAATCTGACGTCGTCAATGCTGCAAGCCATGAATCCGATGAGATTAATGTAAGTCTTGTTTTCATTTTCAACCTGTTCATTTGAATGCATTGAACAGCAACGACGTACATCGCACTTTTGCTTTCGTCGCCATCAACCTGAGCCGCACATGAGTTGAAGCCGTTCAAACGCTGACCTTGAGTCCGCCTTTCGCTGCTGACTCATAAACTCTTTCCACGATACGGATATCCCGAAGGCCCATTTCCCCCGGCGTCCGAAACGTCTTGTTACCCTGCTTGATCGCCACGGCGAAGGCATCGAGCAACACGGCTTGCTGAAGGGTCTGCTTGAGTTCAATTTCCTTCTTGTTCACAAATAGTCGCTTTGGATTTGGGTTGCCTGTCCCGGACTGGCCGAAGACGCTTCCTTTTTGTCCGGGAAGAATCTCGACCGATCCTTTTGGCCCCAGCGTCGTGCATTGGTGAAACGACTGGCTGTAACTAGCTCGGCAGAGGGCTTGAAAGCCGTCGTCGAATAGCAACTCATAGCTCATCGTTTCCTCAATGCCTTTCGGAAAAAGTTCCGAATGACGAGTTGCCGGGAATCCGCGCACAGCAACAGGCTCACGACCTGTGAGATAGCAAGCTGCCTGAATGGGATAGACACCGGTGTCGAACAAGGCGCCTCCGCCCGCCATCTTTGGGTCGAGCAACCACTTCTTCACTTTGTCCTTATTCGGACCGGTAAGCGCACGGGCGTAACCCCACGAGAATTCATAGTTCCCGTTGGCCAGATCACCAACAGCGAGGCCTGAGAGTCGTTCGGTTGCCGTCACATGATGCGGTTCCCAGTGCAGCCGGTAGTTCACACCCAGCAGCACACCGGCCTGCTTCGCGGCAGCAATCATATTTTCGCATTGCTGGCTGGAGATCGCCATTGGCTTTTCCACCATCACATGCTTGCCAGCTTGTGCCGCGCGGATGGCAAATTCCGCGTGCATTGAGTTGGGAAGAGCGATGTGAACGAAATCAATTCGATCGTCACTGACAATCTTGTCAAAGTTGCTATAGGAATAGATTGCATCTTGCTCGAATCCGTGTTCTTTCGCCCAGGATTTCCCTTTCTCGGCATCGCCGGTAACGACACCCGCTAGCCGAACATGTTGACACGCAGCGATTTCGGGCCCGATTGATCGTGTTGCATAACCGCCGAGACCAACAACAGCCATACCAAGTTTTTTATTTGGCTCATCAGCTCGTGCATGAGTGACAAATGCAGGAGCCGTGCCAGCGGCAAGCATTGCAGCGACACCGTTGTGGGTGAATATGCGGCGGCTGACATATTTTAGGCCATACTCTTGTTTCATTCGAAGTTTTCCTCTTTTTTGATCAGTTCATATCAGAAAGTGTCTTACGGACTTGTTTGACAAAGCTGGGAATGGCGTCGTATGGCTCTTCCTTTTCTTCATATTCCAAAACGACATAACCCCGATACTTTGCATCGTGGAGGAGTTCCAGCATCCGAGTAAAATCGGCTGGTGTTGGTTTGCCGTTTACCTGAGTCATCACCTTCAGCTGCGCAGTCACTGCATGTGGGGCGATCCTAGCGAGTTCGGCATAGGGATTCGGTGTAGTCATTAGATTTGCTGAGTCCCACGTAACACCAAGCCATGGTGAATCGATCGCACTGATCACGTGCAACAGATTATCGATGTTCTTCATGATGTCATGATTCTCAAGTCCCAACATCACACCATGCTTCTCGGCGTACGTTACGGCCTGCTCAAGATTGGCGATCACATTGGCCATGACTTGGTCCTCTGTTCCGGCTTGGAGCTTTCCGCGGCCGGCGAAAATACGAACGACTGGGGCTCCCAGGTCGGCAAAGTGATTGATCCAGAATTGAAAGTATTCCATTTCTTTCCGACCAAGATCACTGTTCGGAGGATGCACAAAGGTATTACCCATTGCCCCGCCCGTGATATCAATCCCGAGCAAATGAGCGCGGCGTTTCACCTGATTGGTGTACGTGACTTGTAGCGGTGAAGGAAAGAAGTACGAGGTCAGCTCGGCACCGTCGAGTCCGAGTCTCGCGCAGTACTCCAGAAATCCAAGAATGTCGAGGTGTTCATCAGTTCGATCACCCTTCCACCACTGCATGTGACGCCTGAGCGAATACGCACTCAGCGACACTCCTTTGATTCGAGGGCTTACTCGTTGAAAGTGGTCAACGGCCACCGTGGGTGTGGCGAGAGCAGCGATCGAAGCTGTACTGCAGGCTTGTAAAAAACGACGTCGATTGCGTGATATCATGAATTTCACTTGTTTGAAAGTAAGATAACTGCTTATGCAATAAGCTTGTTGATGACCTTGCCGCCAAATTGGCTAAGCTGTTTAAAGCGTCCGGCGTGGTAGTAGGTCAACTTGTTGTCATCCAGTCCGAGGAGTCGTAGCAGCGTGACGTGAAAGTCGCGAACGTGATGCACATCTTCAACTGCTGTCATACCGGTTTCATCCGTTGCACCAATCGTGTGCCCCGCATTACTTCCGCCACCAGCCAACCAGATGGTCATGGCATCAGGATTATGATCCCTTCCGTATGCCACACCTCCTCGAACACCATTGTCTGGCGTTCGCCCAAACTCACCACACCAAACAACAAGCGTGCTATCAAGAAGGTTTCTCGCCTTTAAATCTTCTATCAACGCCGCAACTGGCTGGTCAACACTTTGCACACGATTGCCATGTGCTCGTTCGATATAGTCATGACTGTCCCACCCGCCGTTATAAAGCTGAACAAAACGAACACCTTTTTCAACGAGTTTTCGAGCGAGAAGACACTTTCTACCGAATGCATCTGTTGCGGACTGCCCAACACCATAGGCTTCGAGAGTTTTTTGTGATTCTTCCGACATGTCAATCGCATCCGGTATCTCCGTCTGCATTCGGAAGGCGAGTTCATAACTCTCAAGCCGTGCAGCGAGTTCGTCATGCTGAGGATGCAAGGCCGAATGCCGCTCGTTCATGCTCTTGAGAAGATCCAGATTATTGCGTTGTCGTCTCGCGGTCACACCAGGTGGCGGCGCTAAATTTAGAATCGGTGAACCCGTCGGCCGCAGTGGTGTTCCCTGATAGAACGCTGGTAGATACCCATTCCCCCAGTTTGGAGTGCCACCCTGCGGATCTGACACTTCTGGAAGAACAACGTACCCTGGTAGATTTGCATTCTCACTGCCAAGCCCATAGGTCACCCAGGCACCGACTGCCGGATCTCCGCCAAAACGATTGCCACAATTCATCTGGTACATGGCTGTCGGATGATTCACGCTATCAACCTGGCACCCACGAAAGAAACACAGGTCATCTGCCACCCGAGCGAGATGCTGCCAATTGTCAGCCATTGGTGCGCCACTGTCACCGTGCTGATGAAACGAAAAAGGGCTCTGGACATAGTATCGCTTCCCACTTTCCATCGCAGACTTGGTTTCACCACTGCGAGTAAACTCTTTCAGATGTAGATCTTTGAGTTTTGGCTTGGGATCAAAGGTATCAATGTGAGACGGCCCACCTGTCATCGTCAAGAAGATGCAATTCTTTGCCTTTGCCGGAATGTGCACTGGTTTGGGAGCAAGTGGCCCAACTGATTCAGTCGCTTTTGTATCACCAGCAAGCAGCGACGCAAACGCCACACTGCCAAGTGAGGTACCAATGCGGAACATGCTTTCTCGACGATTCATATGTGGCATCAGTAAAAACCTTAGTAGACGTATACAAATTCATTCGTGTTCAGAAACACAAGACATATGTCACCAAGTGCCCGCACATGACGATCAACGTCATTCGGTTGCAAATCAGGTTCGAACTCCTGATTCGCGTAGAGAACTTCATCGTACATGAAGCGTTCACCTGAAAGTTCTTCAACTGCTTCACGTGACGCTGTAAGCGGCACCTTTGAATCTGGCCGAGCCTCAGCAGGCAGACTCGCCTCGACAGAACGCCAACTTCGCAATGCCTGATCAAGCTCCTCTGGCTGAGGCTCACGGCATAACACCAATTCATAAATACGTCGCAACGCCCTCACATCACGATTTCCAGTCTTACCAGAACTCTCCTCCCATGCGCGTTGAGCCAGAGCGAGGCTTCGATCGTAAGAATTCTTACTGTTGAAAAGATTTAACGCCTGTGGCGTGACGGTTGATGACTCACGTCGTTCACACGAGAAGTCTGGTGCAGGCGTATTAAAAACCTCAAGCATAGGATGCTTCACACCTCGCAATTTCAAAATGTAGAGACTTCGTCGATGACGCTGCTCGGACTTTGGGTTTGGAACCCATGCAGATGCGAACGCTCCCATCACCTGACGCGGCTGAAGCGCGACCTCCTCATTGATTTCCGGTCGACAGGGCACACCACCGACATCACAATTTAACTCTTCGGTAATAGCCAGCATCGAGTCACGCATTTCCTCCGCTGAGAGTCGTCGTGGCTCAAACACGGCGAACGAACGACCTTCCGGGTCTTGCTCAGCGAACGCATCTGAATCTGGATGCGTGGATGATCTGCGATATGCCTCCGAAAGCATGATCATGCGATGCATGTCTTTTACCGACCAACCACTCTTCATAAACGTTACCGCAAGGTAATCAAGCAGTTTTGGATGCGTTGGAAAGCCACCTGTCGAACCAAAATTATTTGGATTCCCAGCGATTGGTTTTCCAAAATGCCATTGCCAGATTCGATTGACCATGACTCGTGACACAAGCGGGTTATTCTGATCAGTAATCCACTCAGCGAATGCTTTCCTGCGACCTTCTGGTGTTTCAGGAATGACAGCTGGAACCTCGCCTTCGAGCACGCTGAGGACCCCCGGCTTCACGGGATCGCCTTCGGCAAACGGATCACCATCCGTACGAATATACATCTGCTCAACTGAACCCTTTGCAGGACTTTTTGGCATACGAAGAGGTGCCAGCACCTTTATGTACGTTGGCGTTGGACCACTGTAGACCGAAAGAGCGAAGGGTTTGTATCGATCAAACTCCCATTTCAATCGCTGAAGACCCTTTGTAGCAACACGCTGCATGCCATTTTGTCGAGGCGTGAAGCCGACGCGAGATGGCGGAAGGTCACTTTGAGCAATCCCCTGCTGCATCAACCCACTTCGTATTTTTTGAAACGCAATGCTCTTCTTATTCTTTTTTGCTTTTGAGACCGCCTTCATCCACTTTGATTTGGAATCACGAATCACCTGCTTTCGACCAGGACCAGCCTCTTCTAGCTGTGCATCAAACCACTGAAGCGCATTGTGCTGGAGAACAGACTCCAGTGCCGCTAGTGACTCACGGTACCCTTGCTCCATTTTCTCTAGAAACCGTTCCTCTTCAAAACCATCTTGATTTTCAAGAGGCAGAAAATCTGCCTGTCGTTCAGCAAGTTGTGTTGTATTGAATATCGCTTGAATGCTGTAGTAGTCACGCGTAGGAACAGGATCGAATTTGTGGTCATGGCACTTCGCACACTGAAGTGAATGTGCAAGAAATGTCTCGCCGACACTATTTGTGACATCATCAAGGAACCGCTGACGAGCAACCTTCGGAACTTCCATGCTTGTAAGCTCCCACGGGCCCTGTCGTAGAAACCCAACAGCAACGAGGCCCTCGGGGTTGTGGGGAGAAATTTCATCGCCAGCGATTTGCTCTCGTACAAATTGATCATACGGCTTGTCACCCTGAAATGCCCGAATGACATAGTCACGATATCGCCACGCATTGCCGCGTTCAAAATCATTGGCAAACCCGGATGAATCTGCGTACCGCACAACATCAAGCCAGTGCTGCGCCATTCGCTCACCATAGTGTGGCGAAGCAAGCAACCGCTCCACAACATCTTGAAATGCCTCCTTGTCCTCACGCTCATCGTTGAGGAAGGCTTTCACTTCGTCGGGTGTCGGCGGTAATCCAGTGAGATCAAACGTTGCTCGGCGAATCAGATCACGTCGTAACGCAGGCGGCGCAACTTGAAGACCCTTCGGAAGTGCCGCCTGAAGAAAACCATCAATCGGATTGTTGTGCGAACTGGGAACAGCAGATTTTAGAAGTGGCTGATACGCCCAAAGACCTTCAGGATCATAATTTCGATTGGTCCAACTATCGGAGAGTCCGCCAGACGTTCGGACACGGACTCCATCTTCTTGTGACCATTCAGCTTCGTGTTTGGCACGAATTGCGGCCTGATCTTTCTCTGTTGGCCATACAGCCCCCGTTGCAATCCAGTCATACAGCCAGCGAACATCTTCCTCAGTGAGACTCTCTGACTCTTTCGGTGGCATTGCAGAAAACACATCATCGCTGCGAGTGGCTGCAAGGTAGACCGAACTGCGCTCAGGATGCATTGGAACAACGCCTGGGTCTTCGCTGTCACCACCCCCAGCAACCGTCTGCAGCGAACGAAGATCAAGACCACCTTCTCTCGCCTCCACATCTTCACCATGACAGGCAAGACATTTCTCACGCAGAAGCGGTACGATGCGTCGCACGAATAACTGCTCAGACGTCTCGTTTCTTTCGGCGAAAGCCATGCCTACCGATGCTGGCAACGAAGATTTGGTCGAAGACAGTTCAGTGATATAGCACGCATCACGTGTTGTTACACAAACCATACGCGATGGTGCAGGTGCGAATGCAATCGACGTCGGCTTGTTGGGCGTTTTGATGACAGCAAGCGTCTCGGCAGACGGACTCAAGATGACAACACCGCCTTTCGTACAGCACCAAAGCCGGCCTTTTGGATCAAACGCGATCCCATCGTTTCCTGCCCCAGCGAGCGTGGCAAAGACTTCTCGCTTACCTAGCGCCTTGTCGCTTTCGATCGGCCATCGATAAAGATTGTTGCTTGCGCTGTCAGTCACGAACAACCACTTCTCGTCTGGCGAAAACGCGATCCCGTTGGGCAGTTTCAATCCACTCACGACCTTGCGAAGCGAGCTGTCTTTGGGATCGAATCGAAACACAAACTGACCGTCGAGTTCCTGCTGTTCTTTGGGTCGCGCTTTGAAGAGGTAGTTTGGGTCTGTGAACCAGACACTGCCATCTGAATGGGCAACACAATCATTGGGACGATTGAGGCGTTTGCCATCGAAGCGATCCGCCAGAATTGCGACTCGCTTTCCGTTCGCATCCCAGCGAGCGAGTTGTCGCGTCGTTTGTTCGACAACGTAGTAGCCGCCTTTACCGTCAGGCCTAAACGAGGTTGCCGCTGGAGAGTCATCTCGCCAGACCGTCAGTCCACTCGCCTCAGTCCAGCGGTGCACCAGCTGATCGTGGTGGGCGGCGTACATCAGCGTCAGTATGTCATTTCGGATCTCCCATTGCGCTCCTTCGCAGCCAGCGTGTCCACCGCTGAGTTGTTGCCATTGCGCGTTTTCTGCGAACGGAGATTCCCCGCTAATCACTTCGATCGGCAATCTGTCACTGCCGAAAACGGCTGACTGTGCGAACAGACTTTTCGTGCCGAGGACAAGGGAAAGCGTGAAAGCCAGTAAGGTCAACGGAGTGATGCCCCACGTGTCATCGTTCCGGGCGAAATATGAATTCGTATTCATGGCCGGCCCTCCTCGTAGATCGTAAGAATCTCAGCCGGAGCGAGTGCGGTGGAATACATGGCGAATTCGTCGATCCGACCATTCAAGGAACGAATGGCACTGTCACGTATCGGGTCCGTCCAGTTGCCGAGATCAGCACGGCCAATTCGCAGTTTTGGAAGTGGTCTACCCATATTGTGGCCACCACTGAATCCAACCGGTTGGCCATTAATGTAATGAACAAGACTCGGTTGCTTTGCACGATCCACTGTTGTTGCCAGAAGAAACCAATTCCCACTTTGGCTGGCGTCCCAGAATTCTTTCGACCAGAACCGACGGTTCTCGGCTTGAATCTGGTCGTGCGTTGCGAATTTCAGACCGGCTGGAGCTGGTGGGACACCCACCGGACTCGTCGCGAAGCACAACGCTCCTTGAGCCGACAGCTGCCAGTGAATCTCGCCTTGGTCGTAATGGTCGGTGAGAAAGAGTGAATTCAGTTGCCTGTCCAATGCGTCAATGCGTACCCAAGCGTACAGTGTCATGGCGTCGAACTCACCGGGAATATTGAACCGCACACGGTCGCCTTCGCCACGGAAATCCAGAGCCGGTTTTCCGGGCCATCGGCCATCGGCGACACGAACGCCAACAAGACCACCATCCAATTCATTGCCTGTTCCAACAGCCGCCCGATTGAGCAACCGATGTGAGGTAACGTTTAATCCCTCAAAGTCGTAGTAAGCGATCAGCCGTGGATCTTTCCGTCTTTCGATTGCAGCCGATTTCCATTGGGCATATCGCGACTTGCCGAGGCCGTCCGACCTTTCGATGATCGCTGAAATATCAGGGAATGTTCCGAAGTCATCAGATGGAGACTTCGACGCGTTTCCTCCCGCGAGGTGTGCAGCGTCACCTTCAAAAAGGGATAGCTCTTCGCCTCCGCGATCAATTGCCCGTACTTCACCGTCAAACACAATGACACTCGACTTGCCTTTGTCGCGCGCAACAATTCCGAAGCTTGTGCCGAGATCTTCGAGTCGCACATCCGCTGTTTGAATCTCAAAGCCACGAGCCGCAGGCGGGACATCCGCTCGCACACGACCTCGATGCAGAATAGCGAGTTTTCTGCTCTTTAATTCAATCTCGGTCGGCCCGGACAGCGTAATGGAAGCGCCGCTGAAGAAGTCGACCTGAGCTAGTCCTTCCACCAAAGTCAGCGTGCCGGGCTCAAGTGCGGTGCCTCTGCCAATTCGTTTGCCACGACCTGTTTTCCACACGGCATCGGCTTCGGCGGATATTACTGCGATACTACGCACAGGATTTGACGGAGTTGAATCGGTTGTGTCAGCAACCTGGTTGCCAACAGGCCTGTCAGGCCCAACCAGCATCCATGCCGGTATCAATAAAACCAGAACAGCGGCGGCAATGACCAGCGCCTGAGCGACCCGTGGCGTACGAGACCAGCTTGATAGCTGCGGCGATTGTTCATCCGCAGGTTCGTCCACCGTACCGCCGGATTCCCGCAGTTCTGCGTCAAGCCGCGCCAGTTCCACATATCGCGTACGCGCAGCGGCATCTGACTCCAGCAATTGCTGCAACTCAGCGAATTCGCTGTCCGAGATGCATCCGTCGAGTTGGGCCAGCGTGAGTTCGTTCAGATAATGATTATCCATACAAACAGACTCCCGGTCGACGGGAGATTGCCCGAAAAAAATATC
>OCVR010000917.1_pt1 | contig 24071 bp, 23 predicted proteins | sample 1539091 | NCBI WGS metagenome assembly OCVR01 (sample SAMEA3355530, study PRJEB22509) | marine metagenome | biome: marine; feature: coastal ocean; material: water | place: USA | collected 2010-08-07 | depth 16 m | reverse complement strand
TAGTATTTTTGTGATTAATTAAAATGACATTCAATAAATTTTTGACCTATGATTAGAAAAATTCATTTATTCATCTTTATGTTAGGTTTCGCAATTGTCGGAATACAAGCACAGGAAGACGCTTTTGAAAATGGCAATGTTATTTCTGACGAGTTGACTGTAGACTCAGAACAAAATGCTAAATGGCGAATGGGTCAAGCTAACTACTCTGCAAAACCCAAAGATGCATGGGAACTTGGTGTGCACTTTGGTCATCTTTTAATTGCTGGAGATGTTGACAGTGCTATTCCAGGTGGTTACGGATTAGGTTTGCATCTTAGAAAAGCGCTACATTATACTTTTTCTATAAGAGCAGATGTTTTTTACGGGAAAGCTTCAGGTTTGGAGTCTCAGCCATCGAGTCATAGTTCTGCAGGTGGAGGATTGGTTCAATCAACTTTTAGTGATTACAGCGTATCAAATGGTCATCCTGATCAAATATGGTTCCCAAGTTATCAGACAACAAGTGCCTATGGAGCAATTCAGGGTATATTAAATATTGGTAATATGCTATTTCATAAAGATAGAAATAAGTGGAATTGGTATGTGACTGGAGGTTTTGGTCTCGCCAATTACACTACAAGTCTAGATTTACTTGATGCATCAGGAGCTCCTTACACAGACTTACGAACAGCGTCTGGATTCAGTTCTCAACTTTTCGATACGAAAGCAGGAAGATCAGATATTAGAAATGCTCTTGATGGTATTTATGATGGAGTATATGAAACTCAAGGACCTACTAAGAAAGGTGTTTTTAGTCTAGGGGGTGATGGTTCAAACATAAACGTAGTTCTTACTGCATCTATGGGAATTTCTAGAAGAATTTCTAAAAGCTTTAATATTGGATTAGAGCATCAAATTATGCATTCGGGTAACGACTTTTTAGATGGAATTAATTCTAGATCTGCATTTGACCAAACGAATAGTTCTGATATAATGCACTATACTAACATTAGACTGGCTTACAATCTAGGAAGTTCAGATAAAAGAACTGAGCCATTATACTGGTTAAATCCATTAGATGCCACGTTTAATGACATAGCTGAACTTAAACGAAGACCAATACTAGATCTTACTGATGAAGATGGTGATGGTGTTATTGATATGATAGACCAGGAGTTAGGTTCTCCAGCTGGATATTCAGTAGATACTAGAGGTGTAACTTTAGATAGTGATAGAGATGGTTTGGCTGATGGCAAAGATAAAGAAATTTTCTCTCCACCAGGATTTGAAGTTGATTCTGATGGTGTAGCAATTGTTCCAACATACATGAGCGAAACTGATGTAAATAGAATTGTGGATGCCAAAACAGCTGCAATGTCAGAAGCAATTGACGAAAACTGTGGAAAATGGTTCTTACCAATGTTACACTTCAGTTCTGATAAATATGATATCAAGCCTGAGTATTACGGTCACCTACACCATGTAGCTAACGTTATGCAAATGTGCCCAAATACTTGTGTATCTGTAGTAGGTCATACCGATATAAGAAGTGGAAATGACTATAATAGAGTATTATCTTACAATAGAGCAAAATCAGCAGTTGATTACCTAGTAACAAATTATGGTATTGATAGAGCTAGATTTATTCTAATGTATGGTGGGGAGGAAACTCCTCTTTCTATATCAGGTAGCGCAGGTAACCTAATGAATAGAAGAGTTGAATTCAGAGTATGTATAACAGGAGATAGCGAAATGGTTAGACCAGAAGGACCAGATGCAGGTTCTGGTGGATCTAAATCGGGTTCTACTTATAGCGGTAGTAAAAACTCAGGATACTAGAAATAGTAATCTGTAATAATATACAAGAGGAGGTGACTTAATGGTTATCTCCTCTTTTTTGTTCTATAGAAGGTTTGCACCCTTCGTAACAAATCTTACGAAGAAGTATTAGAATAGGACTGTTGTATATATAGTATTAGTGTGAATCCTTCTGAATTGTCCCTTTGTAGTGATATTAGTGATCATGAAATAATTATTACTAGATGAAAAAATTTAGCGGGGTAACATATAGTGTGAAATAGATAGCTCCCAAAAAGATTATTCTCCACGGTACATATATGTTATAAAAGTAGGCAAAGAAGAGATGGAAAAATAAGTTTTAAGTAAGCTCTAGTTGGGCCCTTATATAGTCTTCAGGAATACCAATATCAATAAAGTAGCTATCCGATAGATATCCAAAAAATTTGGAGTTTATAGATTGCTTTTCTAGTATATCTTTTTCCCAAGAGCACTTTTGAGGTAAGTTAAGAGAATTGATAAAACTCTTTGATGTTGCATATACACCTCCGTTGATTAACCCTTGGTCTATATGTTTTTTTTCAGTAAATTCGATAATCTGAGCATTCTCATTTACTTTGACAAGACCGTATCGATCTTGATTTCTGATTGGTTTAAGTGACATACTAATGTCAGCTTTCCTTGCAAAATGGAATTGGCACAATTTATCAAGATTTACATCGAATAGAGTATCTCCATTCATCATTAAGAACGCGTCAAGATATAGTTGATTAAGTGCCAAGCCTACTGCTCCTCCAGTACCTAGTGGTTCTCCCTCTATACCGTAGTCTAACGTTATGTTTTTGTATTGGTTACCAAAATACGATTGTATTACTTCGTATTTATATCCTACTGCAAGGATTACATGTTCTACGCCTTGATTATTGAGCTTGTCAAGGATGATAGCTAAGAAGGGTTTATTACCGATAGGTGCCATAGGTTTAGGGATTTCTGTAATAACAGATCTTAGTCTAGTGCCTATGCCTCCAGCAAGTATGATAGCTTCTTTAATCATTCTAGGAAAAGATATTTTTTTCAACTAGCTCACATATAATGTGACCAATAGTTATATGACACTCCTGAATACGCGGAGTGTCATTAGAAGGTACTCTTATTATATAATCTGAACAGTCATTTAGAATGCCGCCAGCTTCTCCCGTCATCCCTATACAAAGCACACCTTGTGTTCTGGCCTGTTCAAATGCCTTGACGATATTCTTAGAGTTGCCAGAGGTACTAAGTCCAATAAGGATATCACCTCTTACTCCTTTGGCTTTGATAAGACGACTATACACATGTTCGTAGCCATAGTCATTAGCAACGGCAGTCAGATATGATGTATTGACATGTAAAGCTTCTGAGAAGAGTGGATCTCTATCAGAATAAAACCTCCCACTAAATTCTGCAGCTAAATGTTGCGCATCAGCAGCACTTCCCCCATTTCCACAGAAAAAAACTTTTCCACCTGAGTTGAAACAGGAAGAAGTTAGGTCAGTTATTTCAGCTATGGTATCTAAAAGGATAGGATTGCCTATGATAGCTTGCTTAGTTTCTATACTACGCTTAAGAATATCAGAAATCTTAGATTGCATATTCAGCTTTAATGATGTTTAGCGTAAAGATAATAATCGATAGGATAGATTGGGAAGATAGACTACGGAATAGTCCAAGTAGTAAGACCAATTGGATCAAAGCTAAAGGGTTGTATTTTGCCACCGAGCGTTTCTAATTCTCTACTCACCTTGTATCTGGTATTTCCAGGACAATATAACGTCATATATCCACCTCCGCCGGCACCCGATATTTTGCCACCTATTGCACCGGCTTTCTTAGCTGTACTGTAGATGTTATCAATCACATCATTGGTAATACCTGCAGCCATTTCTTTTTTAAATTGCCAGCCTTCGTCTAAGATCCTGCCGATGCCATCAATATCTCCAGTTAGGAGAGCAGTTTTCATATATATAGCCTGCTGCTTGATTTTGTGGGCCGCTTCAATAGATTTATTTTTTTTATGTTTAAATGCGGTTGATTGGTTTTCAATAATTGCAGCGGAAAGTCGACTAGTACCAGTATAGTACAATATTAGATTATGCTCTAGTTCTGACATATAGTCACTGTTAACTCTTAGGGGATTTACAATGACTGTTTCATTTTGCTGAAATTCCATAAAATTAACCCCTCCGAAGGTCGCAGCATATTGATCTTGTTTACCTCCGGCCATTTTAAGATCTTCACGCTCGATCTTATATGCGAGTCTAGCTGTTTCGTAATCTGTAAGTTTGATCCCAAACCACTCCAAGAATGCACCCAAAATTGATACCGTAATTGTAGAGGATGTTCCGAGTCCTGATCCTTTTGGTACATCTACATAGGTGGTAAGCTTAAATGATTGTGCTTTTAAGTTATAATCCTTGACAAGTCTATTATAAACACCTATTGGGAGACTAAGTCCTTCTATGTCTTTTAATTGCTTTTGTGAAGATACTTTGGCTTCTACTCCTAGATCTAAAGAGTTTAGACTTATCAATCCATCATCACTCGGCTGTATCGTGGTATACACATGGAGATTGATCGTGCTATTGAGTATAGCGCCACCAAAGTCATCTGAGTAGGGACTTACGTCTGTACCTCCACCTGCAAGGCCTATTCGAAGTGGTGCTTTAGAGCGTATTATCATGATTATGTATTGATCTTATCATATAGCTCTACAAGCTTAGAGCCAAAATGATTCCAAGAGTAAAGTTCTTTTAATTTCTGTATCTCCTTACGGAATCGATTTGCAGGTCTTTTTTCAAAGTATCTGAGGATAGCTTGAGCAAGTTCATTTGAATCTACATTAGTAAGGTAGCCAGTTTTATCATGAATTACTGTCTCTGGCAATCCACCTACATTAGTACTAACTATTGGTTTTTCAAAATATATGGCCATCTGTGATATTCCACTTTGTGTGGCAGACTTGTACGACTGAGCAACTAAGTCAGCAGCGCAGAAAAAATATTTAACTTCATCATTACTAATGAAATTTGTATGTAATATTACTTGACTAGTAATACCTAATCTGTCTATTTGTGAGAGGTACTTTTCGCTGTCTGAGTAATATTCACCAGCTACTATTAGTCTTAGGTTAACATTAGTCTTAAGTCCTTCTGCAATAGCGTCTAATAGAATATCAAGGCCTTTATAGTCTCGTATATAACCAAAGAATAAAACGTAGTCATATTGAGGGTCTAAGCCTAAATGTGCAAGAGCTTTATCTCTTGCGACAATTTCCCCAAAAGTATCGTAAATAGGGTGCGGAATGTAAGAGATAGGTTGTTGATTGACAAATTGATCCATTTGTTGCTCTACCTTCTTAGACATTACCACGAAGCCATCTACAGACTGAACGAAATAGTTGCTCAGAGAAGAATCTCCAAAGCGTTTTTCATGAGGAATAATGTTATCTATTATGGAAATTCCTTTAGTTGATTTTGACCTCGCCAATCTCATTATAGTACCTAGGGATGGTCCCATGGCGGGAATCCAATATTTGGATATAATTATATCATATTTTCCTTTTTTGATTTTGCGAGCAGTTGTCACCCAAGATATTGGATTTACACTATTTACTTTTCTAGTGATGATGATATCCTTTGGCTTTGGATCGTTAGAAAACTGAGATTTGCCAGGAAAGAAGAATTTGGGATATTGAAGGGTGAATGTTATAATATCAACCACATGCCCTTGAGAAATCAGTTCTCGAGCGAGTCTCTCGTTAAACATGGCGATGCCTCCTTTATAAGGATAAGCTGTACCTACTATGCAGATCTTTAATGACATAAGAATACGAAGATATTAAACTAAAATTACATATAAGGAATTTCTCTTAAAATCAATATGTTTTAGGGTGGTTCCGTAAATAGTCTAAATCGCTTCGGCCACAATAAATATACTTCCAGCTATAATAATAAGATCTTTATCATCTGCACTCACTCTTGCAGCAGCGAAAGCTTGTTTGACAGAACGGTAGGCTTTACCAAACTTATGGGTCTTATCAGCTATGGATTGTAGAATTTGTACATCTAATCCTCTTGGTATATTAGCTTTGCAGAAGTAGTATTTAGCTTGATCAGGAAATAGAGAAAGCATTTTATCTACATCCTTATCATTGACTGTTCCTAAAACTATATGTAATTGATTGTATTCTATATCTTCGAGTTGATCAGTAAGATGCTTTATACCATCTTCATTATGCGCACTATCAGCTATAGTAAGTGGTTTATTATTCAATATTTGCCATCTTCCAATGAAGTATGTATCGGCTTTAAGGGATTTAAATTTCTCAATTACTTTATTAATATCTAAGACTATTTCCTTTTGAATAGTAAGCCAATTTACAGCAGCAAAAGCAGTAATAATATTCTTGAGTTGAAAATTGCCTAAAAGATCTGTTTTTATTTCAAAATTCCAATTTTCAGCCTTGATTAATAATGATCTATAAATTGGATTCTCATTTGTGACTGAAAGGTTGATGATGTCCTCAGCAAATAGTAGTTTGGTTTTCCTCTCATTTGCAATTTTGATAAAAATACTGTCTGTTACATCTTGATGTTGGCCTATGATTACAGGTATATTGTTTTTGATAATTCCTCCTTTTTCGTATGCTATTTCAGCTAATGTATTTCCTAAAACCGATTGATGATCATGGCTAATATTGGTAATGACTGATAACATAGGAGAGATAATGTTAGTACTATCTAACCGACCACCAAGTCCAACTTCCATTACTATAAAGTCTGGTACTTCTGAAGCAAAATAATCCAATGCTATAGCTACGGTTATCTCGAAGAATGACGGTTGTATTTTCTCAATTAATGCTTGATGCTTGTTGATAAAAGTTGATACGTGTCTTTTAGAAATGAGTTCGCCGTTGATTTTTATACGCTCTCGGAAGTCTTTGTAATGTGGAGAAGTATACATACCTACTCTATATCCTTGGGATTGTAATATGCCTGCGATGATATGTGATACTGAGCCTTTGCCATTAGTGCCCGCTATATGTATATATTTTAGATTGTGCTGAGGATTGCCTAGCCCTTCGCAGAGAGCAAATATATTGGTAAGGTCTTTTTTAAATGCGGAAGTACCTTGTCGTTGATACATCGGCAGTTGTCGATACATCCATTCCAAAGTTTCTGTGTAATTTCTTTTCATTTACTCAACTATAAGTCTTGTTCTCTATTAGTATGAAGTAATCAATAGCGCGCTACATGCAAATAAATTAATATTACATTAGAAATCACTTCAATTCTATAACTTGTACCCTCAAATGAGTATACAACAAAAGTACGATATTATCATAGTAGGAGCTGGAGCTGCAGGGCTTTCTTTAGCGACAAGTATAGGTGAGACTCCAGAACTAAAGAATAGGCGTGTGTTAATACTAGATAAAGAGCAAAAATTAGGCAACGATAGGACCTGGTGTTTTTGGGAACATGGCGAAGGTAGATTTGATGAAATAATAACGCAGTCGTGGAATAATATTTACTTTCACAGTAAGTATATATCTCGACGGTTAGGTTTGGAGCCATATTATGCTTACAAGATGCTAAGAAGTAGTGACTTTTATGATCATACACTTGCTAGTATTGAGTCTTCTGGTAATGTTGATTTTGTGATAGATAGTGTCGTAGGTGTCAATGCTCAAGAGGGTATAGTTATATGCTCAAATGGCTCTTACCAAGCAGATATAGTCTTTTCAAGTAAGCTCCCAGAAGATTTGGATTTTAGTAGTCATATCTATACTGATCAGCATTTTGGAGGTTGGTTTATTGAATTCGATGAGGATGTATTTGATATTGAAGCAGCGACATTTATGGATTTTCGTATAGAACAGAACGATGAACATAGATTTTGTTATGTACTGCCTATTAATAGAAAGAAGGCCTTAGTCGAAGCGGCTATATTCTCAAAGAACCATCAAGCTAAAGATGGCTACGATGATATTATCAAAGGATATATTGAAGACTATATATCTAAATCAAGATACAGTATTCATGAGAAGGAATATGGTGTAATACCTATGACTAATTATCCATTTTGGAAGCACAATGAAGGTAAAATATATCATATAGGTACTGCTGGTGGAGCTGTGAAACCAAGTTCTGGTTATGCATTCAAAAGAATACAACAACATACAGAAAGAATCATTGACTGTTTAAAGTCTAATGCCTCTATCGAGGATTCTTATAAAATATTCAGAGGTAGACATTTGTTATATGACAGTGTAATGCTACATGTCTTAGAAGAGCAAAAAATATCTGGAGATAAAGTATTTTCTGACCTTTTTGAGAAAATAAATGTAGATGTATTACTTAGATTCTTGGATGGAGATACCAATTTTATTGGAGATATACAGATCATGAAAGCACCCAGGATGTGGCCGTTTATTAAAGGAATGGCGAAAGTTATTTCTCCTTTGAAATGAGTTTTTTGATAAGTGTCGCTAACTCTTTTGTTGTATTATATCTAGTGAGCGATTGAATTTCTAAATTGTTATTAGTGTCTAGCTTTCCAGATTGCCATAAGTTGTATTTCTCTATATAGAATTCTTTTGCCTCAATAATTTGACTAGGAGAAAGAACAATACCAGCAGCATTATTTTGTATTATTTTGGCAGCATCACTTTCTTGATTTCCTATACATAATACAGAATTGCCACTAGCTATATATTCAAGCATCTTTCCACTTATCATGATTTTACTGTGGTCTTGAGTAGGTAAGCATGTAAATAAAATATCTGAACTCTTCATAACGTTTAACGCTTCTCTATGCGGTATGTATCCGAGAATTTCTATTTGATTTGGTGGTATTATAGATTGGATAGAGTCCAAAAAACTTGTACATATATCTCCTGCTAGCCGGACTTTAATATTAGCTCCTTTCTTTTGCTGAATAAATAGTTTCAGGGACTCTGAAATGGTGGAATGAGGCATGGCGTCAGTCAATAATCCAATATAGCTGATAGTCATGTACTTGTTACTCTTTTGGCTTTGTACTGATGCCATCTTTTTCGCATCGTACCCATTGTATATATAACTAAATTTTGATTTTTGCGAGGGAATTTTATCCATGAGTAAATCAGCCATTGATGGGCCTACCGTAAGGATATGATTTGCTTCGTTGAGCACACTCAGTTCTAATTTTCCATCTTTTTCCTTGGATTTTTTAGATTGCAATAAATCTTGGTTATAGTAGATCTCTGTCCATGGGTCTCGAAAATCAGCAATCCATTTAATTGCATATTTTCTCTTGAGTACACGTCCTATCAGATGCGTAGAATGTGGAGGTCCAGTGGTGATTATGAGATCTATATTGTTATTGGCTATTATTTTATTTGCTGCTTTTACAGCATATCGTTTCCAGCCAATACGAGCATCTGGGATGAATATATTTCCTCTTACATATCTTGATATTTTACTAAATAATCCATTTTTCTCTGCTCCGACGCTTCCCTGAGGTATTCCTTTTTTTGTGCTGCCAGTTGTAAGCATAGAGTAAAGCTTGAGGGGCTCCAAAGTCTTAGTTTTGTATACCTTGACATCCTTCACAAAGTCACTAAACTCTTCGTCTATTTTTCGATATGAGGCTTTTGAGGGATCTACAGTTAAGACTAAGGGTGTAACACCATAATCGCTGAGGTACTTGGCGAAATACATCCAACGCTGTACTCCTGACCCACTACTAGGAGGCCAGTAATAGGATATGATTAGTACATTGGGAGTTTCGCTATTAGGCATTTGACAAAAGTAGCTAATTACAATGAAGTCGTTTAATAATACATTCTTAAACAAATTCACTTTTTACTTATCTCATAATCCGATAGATATGGCCTTGATTTAGGTATGCAGTACGTGGCCACCTTTAAGTAAGATGACCACATACTGCTATTAAAACCTTATTTCTTTGGTATTTCTTTCAATACCTTCATTAGATATTTCCAATATTTCTGTACAGAACTGATCTGTACCTTTTCGTCTGGAGAGTGAGCTCCTCTGATATTGGGTCCAAATGAAATCATCTGCATATCGGGATAGTTAGTGCCAATGATACCACATTCTAGTCCTGCATGGCAAGCATTAACGTGGGGTTCTTCCTTGAACATATCTACGTATATAGTACGCATCGTCTCAATGATTTTAGCATCAGGATTAGGTGTCCATCCAGGATATGTACCTGAGAGTTCTACTTGTGCACCTATCATTGCGAATATACTATGGATCATATTCACTTCGTCCATTTTTTCTGTATCTACAGAACTACGACAAAGGCACATCGCTGTGAATGATCCATCTCCAACGATTACTCGCGCAAGATTGTTACTTGTCTGTACTAGACCCTCAATAGTTGGACTCATTCTGTATATACCATTAGGACAGGCATATAGTGCATGTATCAGATTGATCTGTGAATGATCATCCATTACCTTAGGGGTGCCAACGGTTTGGCTGATCTCTATCTCTAGATCGTTATCTGTATATGAGTATTCAGAGATGATGACGCTAGCAAGATTTACTGCGTATTCTTCCATCGTTTCTATCTGAGCAGTAGGCACGGTGATCAAAGCTGATGATTCTCTAGGAATAGCGTTACGTACGCTGCCACCATCTACGCTACTTACACAGATTCTCACTTCATGATCGAGCATATGTAAGATTCTATTCATAATCTTATTAGCATTGCCTAATCCCTTATGGATGTCCATTCCTGAGTGACCACCATTGAGCCCAGATACCTTGATTGTATATGGTGTGTGGTCTGCGGGCATATCTTCTTCCTTGTACGTGCCAGTTGCAGTAATGTCGATTCCTCCAGCACATCCGATAGTCAGCTCGTTATCGTCTTCTGTATCTAGGTTGAGTAATATCGTCCCTGTAAGAAATCCACCTTTAAGCTCTAGAGCGCCAGTCATTCCAGTCTCTTCATCTATAGTGAATAATGCCTCCATTGCTGGATGCTCAATAGTTTTGCTTTCTAGTATTGCCATGATACTAGCAACTCCGATACCATTGTCAGCTCCAAGTGTTGTACCCTCAGCGTGTATCCAGTCGCCATCTACAATCATACGTATGCCTTCTGTATCAAAGTCAAATATAGTATCTGCATTCTTTTGGTGTACCATATCTAAGTGACTTTGCATCACTATTGTTTGTCTATCTTCCATACCAGCCGTCGCAGGCTTTTTGATAATGACATTGCCGATATGATCTACCATAGTCTCTAGTCCAAGAGTCTCGCCATATTTTTTCATAAATTGGATGACACGCTCCTCTTTCTTTGAGGGTCTCGGTACTGCGTTTAAAGCTTCAAAATTCTTCCACAGTTCTTTGGGTTCTATTGCTGATATATTACTCACGGTATTGTTTATTGTTTGAATGGGCAAGGTACGATACCTATTGTTTGTAAGACAACGTCTAGTGATAAATATTGGTTTAGTTATCTTATCATTTCTAAATCAATATTTACATGAACAAGTGGTAAAGGACATTATCACTAACAGAGAAGGATGAAAGGTTAAGATAGCCTATCTAGATAAGATACTTTATTCAAGTCTAGGTGTGTTCAAAGCGGAACCGATACAGATCTAGACGCAGTTAGCTACTTGTACGTTGCCACATCTTATCAATCGACCCTTGACAATGATTAAGTTTACTGCCGGCATCAAGGGCATTTTTTATTCTAAGAATAAGCCTGATTGTACTAAGAAGTGGATTTCTAATGTAGAAGTCGCTCAAGAGATTGATACGATTAAATATATTGCCACTAACGAAGTGGCAATATTGGCTTGTACAGTAAACCTAGCCGCTCTAATAATTGGTATGGATCGTTAAGGCTGCACTTATCCAAAATTGACGATGGAAATTATTCCTATATGGACAAAGTAGTAACAGGTTATGACCAAGAGCTGATGAAAGGTAGATTCGCGAAACTCAAAGAGCTACACAAAGTAGTAAGGTGGCTAGCAGGATGAAACTTAGGTTTGAAAATCTTTTTATCATGGCATTAATTATTAATAATTAGCTAAAGTAAATTAACCACTAGAAGTATTGTAAAAATAATACCAATTTGGAAGGGAGGTTACCTATATTGGAATCCATAGGCTATTTATAATTCAATATTAGCAGCTATTTGTCAGTCGAAATAGCTGCTATTACCTAATTTGAAGGAGCTAATTTTAGAAAGTACAGATTAGTATTACGAATATGCTGCAATTGATTTATAAATAGTTAATTATATATAATTAAATATATTAATGTATGGAATTTTGGAATAGTCTACCTTATTTGAGCGCGTTGATTGTGGGATTTGTGATGGGATTGCTTGGAGGTGGAGGTTCAATACTAACCATTCCTATATTTGTCTATATGTTTGGTATTACACCTGTCTTAGCTACTGCATATTCTCTATTTGTTGTAGGATCTGCTGCTACCGTTGGTACGATTAAGAATTTTCAGCATAAAACGATTCATTTACCAATAGGATTACTCTTTGGTATTCCTTCTTTTATTGGTACATATATAACTAGAAGATACATCTTACAGAGTCTTCCGGACACACTATTGACTGTAGGCGATTTGAACTTATCTAAGGATCTATTTATCATGTTACTCTTTGCAACGATGATGCTAATGTCTTCGATATCTATGATACGTAACAAATATAAGGAGAGCGTTAATCGATTGATCGATAATAGCCATAGCATATTTATATTGGTATTAGGATTGATTATTGGATTACTCACTGGATTTGTTGGTGCTGGTGGAGGGTTTATTATAGTTCCAGCTCTTATCTTCCTTACTAGATTACCTGTAAAAGTTGCAATTGGTACTTCATTATTTATAATCATGATGAAGTCCTTTATCGGATTCTTAGGAGACCTTCAGACGACATCTATGGATTGGGAATTCTTAATTACTTTTTCAATTCTTGCTGCATTAGGTATAATGATAGGAGTCCAAGTTGCCAAGCGCACCAAAGCTAAAAATCTTAAAACTATATTTGGATGGTTTATACTTATAGTTGGCATTTACGTCATATTTAAAGAGCTTTCAGGGTTCTAGTAATTTTGATTCTGCACTTTTAACATTACTTTATAACCAATATGATACCTTGACAGTACTTCGTTTTCGTTTTGGTTATTGATACTTTTAGAATGATAAATACATACTTAAAAAATAAAAATATGAATATTTCAAGAATATTACGATGTGCATTTTTAATCCTAACTATATTTATTGTTAATATAACTGATACTAATGCCCAGTTTTTGGATAAGCTTAAGAAGAGAGTAGATCAGGCAGAAAAAGTGTTAGATGGTAAAGGTTCTTCTCTTAGAAAAGATCAAATAGCAAATGGTCTTAAAGAAGCTCTTGATAGTGGAGTATCCATTGCGGTAGAGACGCTATCTGCTCCAAATGGGTACTTGGGTAGTCAGTATAAAATACTTATCCCAGAAGATGCACAGAAAGTAGTTTCAAAGGTAAAGCATCTACCTGGATTTGAAAATATAGAAAGAGATTTAGTACAGAAAATGAATGAAGGCGCTGAAATAGCAGCAAAGAAAGCGACTCCAATATTTAAGGAAGCTATACTTTCAATGTCATTTGATGATGCCATGAACATACTTACTGGGGAAGATGATGCAGCCACAGGATACCTTAAAAATAAAAGTTACGAAAAGCTATATAAAGAATTTATGCCAGTAATAGTATCATCATTAGATGAAGTAAATGCACGTGACTACTGGAGATCGGTAGTTAATGTCTATAATAGCTTACCTCTTGTCAAAGATGTAAATCCTGAACTGGACGATCACGTTAATAAATCTGCACTTAATGGTATGTTCTCTCTGATTGAAAAGAAAGAAGAAGGTATAAGAAATAATGCAGACCAGAGATCAACACAACTACTCAAAGATGTCTTTGCAAAGCAGGACTAAAGCTATTAGGCGATTTTATCTGAAAGTGGTCTCTTGACTGCCTGCTTAAACTAATATAAGCATCAAGTATTTTTTGACTTTTACATCAACCCTTTTATCCTCGATTTTATGACTTCCAATTTACTCACTACTTCCTGTTTATGGTCTATATAATTTAGATCGTTTTTACTCCTCATCTCCTTCTTAGCTCCATCTAGGGTAAATCCTCGTTCTTTCACTAGTGTAAAAATGCGCTCAATCACACCTATATCTTTGACAGTAAACTGTCTATCTCCTCTTCTGTTCTTTTTAGGCTTTAGATGAGTAAATTCCGTCTCCCAGTATCTCACCAATGAATTAGTAACTCCAAACATCTCAGAGACCTCTCCAATGCTATAATATAATTTAGTAAGTTCTTTATTAATCTTCATTAATACTAAAGTAGACAATATCATAAAGATAATCAATTATCTAGGTGGTAATTATCGGACTATCAAGGTTAGTGCCTAAGATATTAGAATAAAACTGCCCTAATTCCGGATACAATGACTTTAATTAAGATCAAATAAGCTTAACTTATATAAAAATAACAATTTAGCATGTTAACTAAGATTGTTACTCCATTGTGAGTGACGCTGTTTTTTGTAATACCACAGCCTTTAGTTTTCGGAATGCCATTCCCATTTAAATTTTATCAGCTTCCTCTATAGATATTAATTGCGTAATCCACAATTGGTTGAGTATCATAGAAGATTTGTGCTGAACGAAGTGAAATGTAAACTCTAGAGTGATGATAAGAATTAGAATTAAAGATTTGATCTCTTTAAATTGAATAGCATAAAGATTTGCAATTCAAAAAAATCATATAAACTGCATTTGTCAAAATCCTCTTTGAGAATCCCAACTATAAAGGTCAAAAAAATCTAAGTTTTACCTTTCTCAGATTTTCCAGCCACAACCACTACAATCTCTCCCTTCACGCTCGGTCTACTTTCATAATCTTCAAGCAGCTCATCCACTGTTTTATAATTATATTCCTCATAGATCTTAGTAAGCTCTCGAACCACGCAAGCTTTTCTACCTCCGCCACAATGCTCTTTGAGTTCTTTTAGACACTTGATCAGTCTATGTGGAGACTCATACATTACAAATGTACATGGCAACTCACATAAATACTTATGTCTTGTCTGTCTTCCTTTTTTATGAGGAAGAAAACCTTCGAAGTAAAATTTATCACAAGCAATACCAGAAGCTGCTACAGCAGGAATAATAGCATTAGCGCCTGGAAGACATTGGACTTTTAGGTTATTTTCTCTGCACTCTCTAACAAGGAGAAAACCAGGGTCACTAATTCCAGGTGTGCCAGCATCAGTGATCAAAGCTATATTTATACCTTTTTTGAGCATATTCATATAATCTTGAAGTTTCTTATGCTCATTATAGGCATGATAAGAAGACATCCTAGTCTCTATTTGGTAATGTTTGATGAGATGGCCGCTTGTACGGGTGTCTTCCGCAAGTATCAGATCTACTTTTTGAAGTATCTTTATTGCTCTGACTGTCATGTCATCTAGGTTTCCTATTGGTGTAGGTACTAAGTATAGCATAAGTATTAGACGTAATCTTTAGGGGCAGAGGCACTTGGATGCCATCTATCCATTGTTTGTTTAAAATAATAGCCTGCTACTAGTCCTACCACAAATCCACCTATATGAGCCCACCAGGCTACTCCGGAAGTATCTTTAGTTTCAGCTAACGAACCAAAACTAGACAATAGCTGCTGTCCAAACCACAACCCTAAGAATAAAAAAGCAGGGATATGAAAGCTTCTAAAAAATACAATTACCAGTATTTTGATTTTAGACTTTGGAAACATAACAAGGTAAGCGCCCATCACAGCGGCAATAGCTCCACTGGCTCCCACAGTTGGTATAGTACTATCCATATTGAATCCCACATGCGCAAGACTGGCTACTAATCCACCGATAAGATAGAACATCAGGAACCGACTACTACCAATTTTCGCCTCTATATTATCAGCGAAGACCCATAAAAAAAGCATGTTACCCATGAGATGCATCCATCCACCGTGTAAAAATATACTTGTAAAGAGTGTAAAATAATCTTGTCCGGCAGTGATTTCATTTGGTATTGTACCATAAGTCATGATGAACTCATTAGCCTTCGGACCCAAGTAGAATTCGTATAGAAACACGCATACATTAATAGCAATGAAAGTATAGCTTACATAAGGTTTGTGGCCGCCCTGTACTTGTGTGTCACCTATAGGAAATATCATATTTAAATTTAGTAGAGCATCCAAGGTAGGGAATATTCTCAGTTATCAGGATAGCTATCTTCTTACTCTAGAATCGGCAATGAGTATTAATACTTTGTTATTACTGATTTAGCCTGTTACATTTCCCAAGATATTCTTATCTACTAAGTACATAGCTTGTTTTTTGATTTGTCAAGAATCGATCAGAAATAAAAAGAATGTCGACAAAAGTTTAGGTATCTTTTTTTATCGCCTTAAATTATAAAAAATCGATTTTTCTAGAGTTTGTCTTCTTCTTCGATCTTAAATAACTTTATTACCCTAACAACTTCAATCTTGGTTTCACTTACTTCCTCTAGTATAAAGTCGAAGCCATCCATTTGTATTTTCGCATTTTCTTTGGGTATACTTCCACTAGTCATGACGATATACCCAGATAGCGTATGATATTCACCTTCTGGGATATTTAAATTCTCATACTTTTCATTGAGGTAGTCTATTTCCAATCTTCCAGCAAATACATACTCATCTTTGCTGATTTTCCTTTCCAGATTATCTTCTATATCATGTTCATCCTCGATCTCACCAAATATTTCCTCCAATATATCTTCCAGAGTAATTAGTCCAGCTGTACCACCAAATTCGTCTACAACACAAGCTATTGTGGTTTCCTGTTTTATAAAGTTGTACATAAGAGATTGTACATTCATAGCCTCAGGCACATATTTAATTGGCATGACTAATCTATCTATAGTTTTTGGATTGTCTAGTAATTGTTGATGGTGAATGTATCCAACAGCATTCTCTATACCTCCGTCAGTAATGATTACCCTACTCAGTCTAGATTCTTTGAAGATACTTAATACTTCGTCAATCGATGCCGTTTTTTCGATATGAACAATCTCAGTTCTAGGTATCATACATGCCCTTACTTTGGTCTGTCTGAGATTCAATGCATTAGTGAGGATTTCTTTATCGATATCTTCCTCTTCTGATATTTTATCGTTTATAAAGTGCTCTAAATCTACTCGTGTTAAAGCACTTTCTACCTGACCTGTTGGTTGGCGTAGCACATACTTGAGAAGAGCATCTGATAGTTCTGTCATCATCCATGTTGGTAATGCTAGCATCCATTTAAAAAATCTCAGTGGATAAGCTAATGCAATTAGCATATCATTAGAAAATAGCCTAAATAATGTCTTTGGTAGAAACTCTCCAAATATTAATACTACTGCAGTTATTATTAATGTTACCAACAATAGCAGGGTAGCACCACCAAATATGGGTTGGAGCAGCGGTTCTATGAGCTGAGTCATTAGTATAGTGAAAATTACCAATGCAATATTATTACCCACAAGCATGGTTCCGAGAAACTCTGAAGGCTTCTCATAAAATTTTGCCAAGATATTACCGCTTCGTGATTTCTTATTTTTCATCACCTCTATACCTAGCTTATTTGCAGATACAAATGCGATTTCAGACCCTGAAAAGAATGCGGAAAGAAGTAAAAATAGGATTGTCGAGATAATTAACATAAAAGATAATTGTGAATGACAAAAATACCAAAGAAATAATTGTGTTTAACGATGATCAGAAATCTTATTTATTTAACTCCTTAGTTATATCATCAATATTCATCTTTCCAGAGTTTTTCTGTATTTCGAATCTTGTAAAGTCGTTATTAGCAACAAATCCGTATCCATATGAAGTGTCTCCTCTCTCTGGTTGAGTAATCATCACAAATCGATCTGTATATACTCTGTCTCCTTTTTCATCCCAAATGAGCTCCCACGTTTCTAGCTTTTCATTCTTCTCGTTGTAGAGATTCACATTTTGTCTAGTGATAATACGCGATTTTTTCGTTTCTCTCAGTGCATAGTCAGCATCTAGCCAACTTTCTATTTGTCCGTCAGGTCCAAAGAACTCTACATGTACACCATTTGGAAATTCCTCTCTTGGATTATTTCTATCCAAATATCTATTCATAGTTGGTCCAGATATTTTTACTTTTATTTGAGCCGAATCACTATAAAGAATTTCTACGTTAGTTGCTACCTCTATAGATGCTTTCAGTTCACTAGTTAAGTTATCGATGTCTTCCATCTTTGTGACACAAGAAAATGAAGTAACTATTACTACTATTAAAATTAAATACTTATTCATTCGATTATCTTATTATTGTAATATCTCCAGTATAAGAAAATACCTCGTCATCAATAAATCTGACCTTTGCGAGCCATGTAAATACACCAGGATTCACAGGTTGACCTTTATAGATTCCATCCCATCCCTCATTGTATTCATTGAGGAGTATATTTTTACCATCATAGACTCTGTTTCCCCATCTATCAAAAATATAAAGATGATCTATTCTAGATGCTCCAGGCCCGGCGAATAAATTAAAAAAGTCATTGTTCCCATCTTTATTAGGTGAAAATATGTTTGGAGCGTATACAGGTCGCTCGATGTTTACTCTTATAGTTACTTCATCAGTATCAGTACAGCCATTTTCATCAGTGACAAGTAGTTGATAAGTGGTTTCACTTAGAGGTATCACGTAAGGATCGAGACAATTGACACAATCTATACTATCATCAGGGCTCCACAGTACATCAAGATTCAAATTAAATGGAGAATAACTACCATCAAGTGCAAGCCCCTCTCCAAAGTTGATTAGTGAGTCTATTCCTGCGTTAGCTATTATTTCTTCTGGTTCCATAATGCTGACTATTACATCAGCAGTACACCCTTTTCTATCAATTACAGTTACTGTGTACTCGCCTATATCTAGGTTGTTAAAAATAGGGTTAGGTTGATATTTAGGAACATCAATAGAATAGCTATATGCAGGGGAACCACTTATTCCGGCAGCAATAATATATCCCTCAGGAATATCAAAACATATGAGGTCAAAAGCTTCAGCATCTGCTGAAAGTGAACTAGTATCCGCACAACAAGCAGCAATGTCTATATCTCGTATTTTGGTTACACTACAACCTCTTGTGCTTTCTATTGTCAGAGCTACAGTCTTTTCTCCAAAACTATCATAGATTACATCATGTGGTCCTTCTTGATCTGAAAACACTGGAGTAGCTCCATCTCCAAAATTCCATTGATAACTCAATATCGGATCTGTCTGCGAATCTGATAGATTGGTAAAGTTTATTGTCTTATCACACTCAAAGGAGTCTAGGGCTTCTATTGCGAAATCTGCAAGAGGGCCGAGAAAAGTCCCAGTTCCTCCAAATTCTATAGAAAATCCTAATCCAGACTGTGAAAAATTATTAACTATTAGAGCATAAGATTCTCCAGATAGCATATCTAATGCCCGCGCAAAATTATTGTTACCAGCCTGACATCCTGGTTGTTCTGATAGATCAGTATCTGAGCTTAAGAGACCCGTGGGACCGTTACATTCTTGCCAAGTATTGAATGGATCGGTAATATTATTGGTTCCGTTTGCCCCTGAGGCCATACACCTCACAAGAGATTTATTATTACAATCTTCTATTCCATTATCAAGTCGATACACAGAAAAATCTAAATCATCAGATTCAAGCCCAGGTACGAAATTATTAGGCGTTAATGTAAATTCCAATGTTCCTGATTGATCACAAGTCCATTTATACCAGACAGAAGCAAATTCTGTATCTATACAATCGTTACTGCCCAATTCGTTATTATCATTTCCTGTGCCTACAAGACTTTCTACATAAAATGGACTTTTATCACATAATATTACTCCCTCAGCACAATCTGATTCTGGCGGTCTTGTATCTATAAAGTCATCAATACATAATTGGAAACTACCTTGCTGAACTGCACTTCCATCTACTGAGAGATAGTAAACTTGTCCTATGACTAAATCTGTAATCGTAAGTTGTACTACACCGATTCCTCCTCCAGAGGAAGTGCAACCCACTAAGTTTAAATTACTACAATTTCCACTATATACACCTATCTCAGGCTGTGAAAGGGAAGAGGGATTTACCCTTATTATTACCGCTGGCTCCTTGGGAACAAATGAAAACCATACAGATCCAGTAAAATTGAGAAAACAAGGGTTGGTTATCGAAAGATCTGCTAAAGCTCCTAAGTTACTAAATTCATCTATTTCGGAGCAGTAGTCATCTACACTGGTAATATATCGGGCAAAATCACATTCATCATTTGGGACTTGAGCATATATATTGCAGTTGAAAATAATGAAAAGACCTAAAAGCCAGTGTGCCCCTTTTTTATTGATCATCAATTTTAATATCTGGTGTAGTTATAAATAACGTTTCAAAAGTATCTATTTGTTCTCCATGTAGCTAGTTAAAATATCTTTAAAACTTTATTGATACCAATAGCGACTATACTCAACAGTAAAGATTTACATTGTTAGTGTAGGTATTAACGACCCAGATTTTCATATTCTGGGAGTTTAAATATCTATCAGTTAAGCAAATTACTTCTTATTCTAAAATTTGTAAATTATTATTTTATCTTTGCACTCCCAAATTTGGGTTTATTATTATTTCACTAAATAAAACTACTTCTATATAATGCGAAATTATGAAGTAAATTTCATCGTCGATCCCGTACTGTCTGGCGAAGAAATCAAAGCGACAGCAAAAGTGTATAAATCACTTTTGACAGATGGTGGCTCTAAAATAGTCCACATTGACGAAATGGGTCTTAAACAGTTAAGATATCCAATCAACAAAAGATCATCTGGAGTTTATTATTGTATCGAATTTTCATGTGATAATGGCGACATCATCCCTAGCTTGGAGCTTGCTTTCCGTAGAGATGAACGTATCATGAGATTCCTTACTGTCAAACTAGACAGGTACGGAGTTAAATTTAATGAAGACAAAAGAAGCGGTCTTATTGGCAAGAAAAAGCCGAAAGTGGCTGAAGAAGAAGTTCCTACTGAAGTGAAAGCTGAAGTAAAGAAGCAACTCGAGCCTAAACCTGCTGATTCTGTTCCTGCCCCTAAGCAAGAGGAAGAATAGCCTTGTCTTATTATCACACTTTCAAATTTAAATTTCAATGGCAAATAGAGAAGTAATTAAATTTTTGAGTAACCCTAACATAGGATCTCAACAGAAAAAATACTGTAGATTTAAGAAGTTCGGAATCAAGCACATCGATTATAAAGATGAGGACTTTCTCCTACAATTTATCAACCCTCAAGGAAAACTTCTTCCAAGAAGAATCACAGGTAATTCATTAAAATATCAAAAGAAAGTCGCTGTAGCGGTAAAGAGAGCTAGACACTTAGCTATTCTTCCTTACGTAGCCGATTTATTAAAATAAACTGCAAAGTAGTATCAGATATGGAAATTATATTATTAAAAAACATGGACACCCTGGGCTACAAGCATGACATCGTAACTGTGAAAAACGGTTACGGTAGAAACTTCCTCATACCTCAGGGACTAGGAGTTATCGCTAATGGCGATAACCGTAAGAAACTCGAAGAACTCGTAGCTGAAGAAGACGCTAAGGAGTCTGCAAGAGTAGGAGAATACAAAGAGATGGCAGCTAAATTAGAAGGTCAGACTCTTAAGATTGCGGTTAAAGCAGGAACATCAGGTAAAATATTTGGGAGTGTCACTTCCGTGCAAATAGCAAATGCGCTTAATGAGCAACTTGGAATCGATGTCGAAAGACGTAGAATTCAAATGCCAGAAGACATTAAGGAAATCGGTAAGTACAATGCTACTATCAACTTCCACAAAGAGGTTTCTGGTAAAATAGATTTCGATCTCGTGCAAGACTAGAGATTGTGTAATTTGTACAATTAAAATTATTAGAAAGTCTAACTCTAAAGAGTTAGGCTTTTCTTTTTTTATGATTATCTAATTGTTTAACGGTCCGCACAGGAACAAAATCACATGTTGATCCGTAGGCTTTTAACCACTTCTCGGCCTTTTTGTATTCTGGATATACTTTTTCGACTATTGTCCAGTATTTCTTGGAGTGATTCATCTCATTCATATGGGCTAGTTCATGAACAATCACATAATCTAGAACCCATTTTGGGGCCATCAATAGCCGTGTTGACAGATTGATATTGCCTGAGTTAGAGCAGCTACCCCAATTACTTTTGTTGTATTTCAGTCTTAGACTCTTCACCGCATGACCAAAATAATGTTTGTTAATTAACTCAAGTCTCTTTTCTACTTCATGTTTGTATTTCTTAGCAAAGACTCTGGATAGCGCTGTTTTTATAATTTCAGATTTGTTAACTCCAAAAAGCTTTTCATCCAAAGACAACAATATTCTGTCTTCCTTTATTTTTGCACCACTACTAGACCTTTTCTTCTCTTCTATATGCAAAGTATAGTGCATTTCCATGCAGCTGATACGATCACCAGATAGATAATTAATCGGAATTAGGTGATCTAGGCTACTTTGAGATTTTTTGAGTTGCATTATTAACCATTCTTTAGCCCATACATGATAGCTGTGTCTTTGGTCCTTGTTCATAAATGATGGAATACGTAGCAACACACTATCTTTTCCTATAGATATCCTTACGTTTTTTCGTCTTTCATAATAACGTTTAATAGGTATCTCATTGCCATCAACCATAAAATAGATCAATTCATAATTACCCATACTTTTCCGAAAATTCCTTCATTACATTTACTAGTACTTCTACGCTTTCAATTTCCATAGCATTATACATGCTAGCACGGAATCCACCCACAGATCTATGTCCGTTTATTCCAACGATTCCGGCCTCTTTCGACATCTCAAGAAAAATGTCTTTTTTAGAATCATCAAGTAACCCAAAGCAGGCATTCATTGTTGATCGATCTTTTTCGGCCACAAATCCTTTAAAAAGATCATTTCTATCTATTTCACTATATAAGAGATGAGCCTTTGCTTCATTTCTCACCTCCATGGCATTGACTCCACCATTATCTTTTACCCATTGCATAGTTAACATAGATATATATATTGGTAATACAGGCGGGGTATTAAACATTGAGCCTTTATCAATGTGAGTTCTGTAGTCAAGTATGGTTGGGATCTCTCTCTTTACTTGGCCTAGTGCTGATTCCTTTACAATTACTAGTGTTACTCCTGCTGGTCCCATGTTTTTTTGTGCGCCGCAGTATATTAGGTTGTGTCTTTTTATATCAACTTTTTTACTAAAGATATCCGATGACATATCGGCGATTAATGGAACATCTACATTAGGTAATTTTTTAAATTGCGTACCAAAGACAGTATTGTTAGAGGTGTAGTGAACATACTTTACGCCATCGGAGTCTAGTTCTCTAGGTACGTAGGTATAGTTTTTATTTTTTGAGCTGCCTATTTCTTTTACAGTACCAAAAAGCTGAGCTTCCTTAATAGATTTAGCACTCCATGTTCCTGTATTTATATATCCAGCGACTTCATTCTCATTTAAGAGATTCATAGCGCTCATATAGAATTGGCTGCTTGCACCGCCAGTTAAAAACATTACTTTATATCCTTTAGGTATATCAAGTAATTCTTCAACAAGGGAAAACGCCTTATTCATGCACTCGACCCATTGTTCTGATCTATGAGATATCTCCATTACCGATAGACCAATTCCAGCAAATTCGAGTATTGATTCACTTGTCCTTCTTTTTACTTCCTCTGGGAGGATGGCTGGCCCCGCGTAAAAATTATGTTTCTTCATGATTCTAAAAATAATTATAATTTATTTTTCGGCTTATAGAGATTAATTCTATCTATAAAACTCTAAGACTCAAAGATCTACTTTTAATTGTAAACATCATCAAATTTTGACAGTCCAATTTCACTATTATATTGAAAGAAAAGCTTGAATTTTTAAAAATGGGACATATCTTTGCCGCTTATTGTAAAGGTAGGTATGTATGATTCAAAATAAATTTGAAGGCTAAATTTATTTTTTAAATTTATTTATCAAAATTTGAAAATGTAAAAAGTCTACGTATCTTTGCGGCCCCTTACGAAAGTTGTAAGGGTAAAAAGAAAGTTCATTGACACAATGGGAATAGA
>OCVR010000910.1_pt1 | contig 24156 bp, 23 predicted proteins | sample 1539091 | NCBI WGS metagenome assembly OCVR01 (sample SAMEA3355530, study PRJEB22509) | marine metagenome | biome: marine; feature: coastal ocean; material: water | place: USA | collected 2010-08-07 | depth 16 m | reverse complement strand
ATGGTGGGTGATGAGAGGCTCGAACTCCCGACATCTTCCGTGTAAAGGAAGCGCTCTACCAACTGAGCTAATCACCCGATGAGGTGTCGTTTAGAGAGTTATTTTCCCTCGCGCAACTCAAAAATCATGCTTTTTTAAGTTTATCGCAAGATCGTTTCGACACCGGCTTTGATCTGATAAATACAGCCCTGCTCGTGATCCAAATTGAGCATTTCTTCGAACTGCATTCCACGCAAAAGACCGCGCAAAACGCAAAGCGTCGCACCATGCGTTACCAAAATCACCGGTTTCTTCTGGTCGGCCAAAACAGCGCGACATCTTGCGAGCACAGAGGTCTCGCCTTCACCATCTGGAGCGAGAAACATCAATTCAAACGCATTGCGCGCTTGTTCGAAGAGATGGCCATGGTTACGTTCGATATCATCCAAATACGCGCCATCCCAAGATCCTGCACTGATTTCTCGCAGCCTAACATCTTGATTAATTGATAAATTATTACCCTCACTCACAATCTTAGCCGTCATTAGCGCACGTCCTTGGGGGCTGCTTAAGACTGACATATCAGGGTATTGCGAGAGACAGCTGTCAAGCAACGTGCCTTGACGAAGGGCCTGCAAGCGACCCTTTTCTGTCAAAGCAGAATCCAGAGTTCCTTGCAAACGCGCGGCGATATTCCACTCAGTTTGCCCATGGCGTAAAAGAAAAATCGTGGGATAAGTCATGGTGCACCGCGTTGAAGAAAAATCTACAACGGTTTAAGCCAAGTTGTGCCTTAGAATAAAGAAAATACTGCCTGAGCGCAGCCTCACTCAGCAGCCTTAGCCGCAGGATCGGCCGAGGGTTTTGGCACGCGGTTACTTTGGCGAATCTTGGTGATCAGCACTTTACCGCCCTGAACATCTTTCGCGCGGTTAATCCTGACTTTGCCCAAAGGCTGCAAATTCATTTCGCGGCCTTCCGCTAAAGTCTGTCCAAGTACTGCAAGCATAGCCTCGATGACCGGCTTGGCATCTTTCTTTTTGATGCCGGAGCGTTCTGTGACGATCTCGATCAATTCTTTTTTCTTGAGCGCAGGATCAGAAACGACGGGCGTTTTCTCAGTCACAACCACTGGCTTAGGCTGTGCAGAAACCGCTGACTTTGCTGCCGCGGCCTTGCTCGTTTTGGCAATGCTTTTCGCTTTAACCAATTTCGAGGCCACATTGCCCCCTGTGGTTGTTGTTTTCGATGTAGCGCTTTTAGCCATTATTCCTGCCCTTTGCCCTTGTTTTGAAAACAGAGTAGCAAAAACCATACCATTCTACCACCCGTTTCCTTGACCTAACCGATTTAGCTTGGCACTTTGCAGGCACACAACAATTGGGGGTATCATGAAATATCTAGCAGCAGCGGTCTTCGCGCTTACACTATCTAGCGGTTCTTTTGCCGTAGCAGGCAATCTTTCCGATCCTATTTTGCATCAAGACCTCATTATTGAGGATGCAAAAGCAGGGAACTCAAGCTCTGGCACAACAATGGTTGCAATGATGGCTCTGTTGCTTTTCTCGGCGGCTATGAGCAACTGATCAAATATTCCACAACGACCAATTGCAAAAAAGGCGGCGTTGAATATCAAGGGCCGCCTTTTCTATGTAATCTTAGCTAGGTAGGTCAGTGAGCAACCTTGCTTGCGCCCTCGCCGACTCTTAGTGCCGCTGCCGCCGCTTCTTCCGCGACTTCATCCCACTCCACAGGTTCTGGAACCGCGATCAAAGCATGACGTAACACGTCGCTGACGTGGCTGACCGGAATAATTTCCAAGCCTTCTTTGACGTTATCGGGGATATCGCGCAGATCCTTTTCATTCTCTTCAGGAATAAGAACCGTCGTGATGCCACCACGCAAAGCCGCTAGTAGCTTTTCCTTAAGACCGCCAATCGGCAAAGCATTGCCGCGCAATGTCACCTCTCCCGTCATCGCGATATCCTTGCGGATGGGGATGCCCGTTAGAACTGAGACGATCGACGTGACCATCGCCAATCCGGCGGATGGCCCATCTTTCGGCGTTGCCCCCTCCGGCACGTGCACGTGGATATCCCACTTTTCAAACTTAGGAGGCTTCACCCCTATTTGTGGCGCGATAGAGCGTACATAAGAACTTGCTGCATCGATGCTTTCTTTCATCACATCGCCAAGCTTACCCGTCGTTTTCATACGACCTTTGCCCGGAAGACGCAGCGCTTCGATATTCAACAATTCTCCGCCAACAGACGTGTAGGCGAGACCAGTCACAACCCCGACTTGATCCTCTTGCTCGGCCAAACCGTAACGATACTTTTTGACACCCAGATAGTCGTCGAGGTTCTCGGGCGTCACCGTAACGTGGGTTTCCTCGCCTTTGACAATCTTGGTCACAACTTTACGCGCAACTTTGGCGATTTCGCGCTCAAGATTACGAACGCCAGCTTCACGCGTATAAACGCGCACCATCTCGCGCAACGCCTCGTCGGATAACGTGAACTCATCCGCTTTCAAGCCATGGTTTTTAACCTGCTTGGACAGCAAATGTTGTTTCGCGATCTGACATTTCTCGTCTTCTGTGTAACCCGCAAGCGGGATAATCTCCATGCGATCGAGCAAAGGACCCGGCATGTTGTAAGAGTTTGAGGTCGTCAGGAACATCACGTTCGAGAGGTCATATTCCACCTCAAGATAGTGATCCACAAATGTACCATTTTGCTCGGGATCAAGCACTTCGAGCATCGCGGACGCAGGGTCGCCGCGGAAATCCTGACCCATCTTGTCGATTTCATCCAACAAAATGAGAGGGTTCGTCGTCTTTGCTTTTTTCAAAGCTTGGATAATCTTACCCGGCATCGACCCGATATATGTGCGGCGGTGTCCACGAATTTCGCTTTCATCACGTACACCACCAAGGGAGATACGAATAAACTCACGCCCAGTTGCTTTTGCCACAGACTTACCAAGCGAGGTTTTACCCACACCAGGAGGGCCAACAAGGCACATGATCGGACCTTTAAGTTTCTTTGCGCGTTGCTGCACCGCGAGATATTCAACGATACGTTCTTTAACCTTATCGAGACCATAGTGATCCGCGTCGAGCACTTGCTGCGCAGCGACAAGGTTCTTTTTCACGCGGGATTTCGTACCCCACGGAATGGCGAGCATCCAGTCAAGATAGTTGCGCACAACCGTCGCTTCCGCGCTCATCGGGCTCATGTTTTTGAGCTTTTTGATCTCCGCGTCGGCCTTTTCACGCGCTTCCTTGCTGAGCTTCGTCGCGAGGACCCTACCCTCAAGTTCAGCGACCTCATTCTGGCCATCTTCACCATCACCAAGTTCTTTCTGAATGGCTTTCATTTGCTCATTCAAATAGTACTCGCGCTGTGTGCGTTCCATTTGCGTTTTCACGCGCGTCTTAATCTTCTTTTCGACCTGCAAAACGCTCATTTCGCCCTGCATCAAGCCGTAGACTTTCTCTAAACGCTCGCTGATGGACAGCGTTTCAAGCAACTCTTGCTTTTGTTGCACTTCAATACCGAGATGACCGGACACGAGATCCGCGAGCTTCGCAGGATCTTCCGCTTCCATGACCGAGGCGAGCGCCTCTTCGGGCACGTTTTTCTTAACCTTGGCGTAGCGCTCAAACTCTTGCGCGACAGTACGCACTAGTGCTTCAATCGTAGCTGCGTCACCCGGCATTTCTGCCAGATACTCTGCGCGCGCTTCAAAAAAGCTGTCGTTCTCAAGGTATTCCGTAACGCTTACGCGCGCCTGTCCTTCGACCAGAACCTTTACGGTTCCATCAGGAAGTTTCAGCAATTGCAATACGTTGGCAATCACACCTGCGTCAAAAATACCATCGATTTGCGGATCATCTTCGCTTGGATCGCGTTGAGCGGCGAGCAGGATTTGTTTGTCATCCGCCATCACCTCTTCCAAGGCGCGGACTGACTTTTCACGGCCCACAAAGAGAGGCACAATCATATGTGGGAAGACCACAATATCGCGCAGCGGCAGCACCGGATAGGATGAATTAAGGGGTTCTTGCATGCTTTGTCCTAACTATTGGCAAAACGATCTGGCCCCGCTTGGCGGCAGCTCTAACCGTCTCCTTCTTAGTTCATTTACATGGGGCGCAATAGCACAAGTTTCAAGCGGCTTTCTTAATCAGATGCGTTTCATCGCACGTCATTAATACATCCAATGCACCACATTCGACACGGCGTTGCCCGCTTCAACAAAAGAGGCGCAGAGCGCCAGTGCTAGGGCGCTACAGATAAGTTGAGTGTTCGACATGAAACGGCGTCTAACGCACAAACCTTTCAACCTCGTAAAGATCGTTCACAAAGGCTCAATATCGCCCAATGCGCGCATCGCACGGAAGTCAGCTTGGAACGTATCGAAGGTTCCTGCGGCAATCGCATCGCGCATGCCTTGCATAAGCTCTTGGTAATAGTGCAAATTATGCCAAGTTAACAACATACCAGAGATCATCTCATGCGAGCGAAACACATGATTGATATATGCGCGCGAATAGTTTGAACACGTAGGGCATGTGCAGGCCTCATCCAAAGGGCGCGGATCGTCGGTGTGGCGCGCGTTCTTAATGTTGACCTGACCGCGACGCGTCCACGCCTGCCCCGTGCGGCCTGAGCGCGACGGCAAAACGCAATCCATCATATCAATACCGCGCGCGACTGCACCGACAATATCATCTGGCTTGCCCACCCCCATCAGATAACGCGGCTTATCTACTGGCAGCATATCGGGCGCATAGTCGAGCACACCGAACATCGCCTCCTGTCCCTCTCCAACGGCCAAGCCACCAACCGCATAACCGTCAAACTCAATCTCGCGCAGCTTTTCTGCGCTGATACCGCGAAGTTCTTCCGTGACGCCTCCCTGTTGAATCCCAAACAACGCGTGCCCCGGGCGATCCCCAAATGCATCCCGCGAACGTTGCGCCCATCGCATAGAAAGCTCCATCGAATTGCGCACATCATCTTCTGTGGCGGGCAACGCGGGACATTCATCAAAACACATCACAATATCAGAGCCGAGCAGCTTTTGGATTTCCATAGAGCGTTCAGGCGTGAGGTCATGTTTCGAGCCGTCATGATGACTTCGGAACGTTACCCCCTCTTCAGTCAGCTTGCGCAACTCTGCGAGGCTCATCACTTGAAAACCGCCACTATCCGTCAGGATCGGGCGGTCCCAGTTCATGAACTTATGCAATCCACCAAGACGCGAGATCCGCTCGGCGGTTGGCCGCAGCATAAGGTGGTAAGTGTTACCCAGCAAAATGTCGGCACCGGTGGCGCGCACACTTTCAGGCATCATCGCTTTCACCGTTGCAGCCGTGCCCACAGGCATGAAAGCGGGAGTTCGGATTTCACCACGCGGCGTGTCGATCACACCCGTTCTGGCGCGTCCGTCGGTGGCATTCAGAGAAAAAGAAAAGCGTTTTGTCATGTCCGGCCTCCTACTACCGCAAATCACATTTGAAAAGCGGTCTACGCGGCTTCTTTCAAGGCTCGCGCCGCGATATGTGCGAAAACCAATGCGCCCATGCACACCAAAAGCAATAGAAGGCAGAACAACCAAGCGCTGTTTGTCGGTGTTAACACCGCCCCAGTCGCTGCGCTGGCGATTGCTCCCATCGCCGTTGCGATCGCAGCAGACAGCCCCGAGGCACTGCCCGCAAGATCAGGTCGCACACTCATCGCGCCCGTGTTTGCGCTAGGGAGTGAAATACCGTTGCCAAGACCCAAACTCGCCAACAATGCGAAAAACACCACGGGCGTTTCGAGGTCCGTAAAGACAAGCGCCAGTGCGCAGATCGGGCCTATCATCGCAACACGTCGCCCCCAGATCATCATCAAGCCTAGTGGACTGCTTTCTGATACCCGTCCCGCGATGAAACTCCCGACAAAAAAGCCCATCGCAATAGATCCAAGCGCCATCCCAACACGGCTTGGTGTTAGATCGAAATGCGCACTTGCCACAAGCGGCACACCAGCCAGAAACACGAAAAAAGCAGTTATAGAGAATCCGATGACCATTGTATGGCTCCAAAACATATGCGAGCGCAGAACGACTTTATAACCTGCCAATTGTTGATAGAAACTGGTGCCCTTACCCGGCGCGGTTTCACCCAAATCCATCCAAATGAGCAGAACACTTAGAATTCCCAAAATAGCAAAAACCCAGAAGACAGAGCGCCAGCCTAGTGTTTCTTCCAACAGTCCCCCAAGCAAAGGGCCAATCATCGGTGCAACCGCCATGGCCATCGCAATATAGCCGAGCACACTGGTACCGCGACCGGGCGGATACATGTCCCGCACTATCGCGCGTGACAGTGAACTACCAGCTGCGCAGACCGCTTGCACCATTCGAAAGATCAAAAACAGTATGAAATTTTCGGTAAGCGCGGCCGCAACAGAGGCCAGTGTGAAGATCGAGAATGTGCACAGCAGGATGGGTCTGCGCCCATATCGGTCCGCCAGTGGGCCCAGAATGATGGCCAAGACCGCGGATAGGAACAGATAGCCCGCGATGGAAAAGCTGATCGCGCCATAGCTGACGCCGAATTAAGCGGCCATCGAGGGAAGCGACGGCAGAAACAAGTTCAACGTCAGCACGGAAACCGCCGTCATGATAATCAACGTTGCCCGTGTGGGCGGTGTTCTACACTTGCTGGGGAATTTTGCGCTCATCCACGCATCTTTTGCTCTTTTAGTGCGACCAGCAAGCCCCGTTTTACCAGTATTGACCGAATGCCGCCTGCCACCGCCCTTTACGCTTGCATTGGCAATCCCTATATAAAAGCTCAAGTACATGAATGAGGCTGACCATGACTAACGCAACGCCGCTTGAAGGCACTCCCCTGATTGTCCCTTCCAGCACGGACCACCCGCTCTATGAGGGCTTGGTGGAAGCCTGCCGTACGGTCTATGATCCTGAAATTCCAGTGAATATCTACGATCTCGGCTTAATCTACACGATTGATGTCAATGAAGAGAATGACGTCAAAGTTCTCATGTCCCTCACCGCACCGGGTTGTCCGGTTGCTGGCGAAATGCCCGGTTGGGTCGCAGAAGCGATTGAACCGATGGCAGGCGTGAAGACTGTTAACGTCGAACTGGTTTGGGAACCACCGTGGGGCATGGAAATGATGAGCGATGAAGCACGCCTAGAGCTCGGCTTCATGTAGCTTGTTCATAAGACTGCGCACGCCTATTCTAAACGCACTTTAGCCCCTTTTCGGAGATCGTCTCATGTTCGGCATTCCTGGCAAACAAGCTGTAAGCATAACTGCAAAAGCAGAAGCACAGATAGCCAAATTGATGGCGAAAGACGGTCACATGGGCTTGCGCATTGGTGTCAAAAAGGGCGGCTGTGCGGGTATGGAATACACTATGGATTACGTGGATGAGGTCGACAAAAACGATGAACTGGTCGAACAGAACGGCGCCCGTGTGATGATTGCTCCAATGGCGCAGATGTTTCTGTTTGGTACGGAAATCGACTATGAAACATCGCTGCTTGAGTCTGGTTTCAAGTTCCGCAATCCAAATGTGACGGATGCCTGTGGCTGCGGTGAATCGATTAAATTCAAAGACGTCGAAGAACTTCAAGCAAACGCAGCAGCGGCGAAGCCTTGACCTTCCTGACAATTTCGCTGACCCAAAGGTACCCAAAAGGCGGAGAGATGTGATGCGACGCAAACTTGTAGCAGGCAATTGGAAGATGAACGGTACAAGCGCGGATCTCGCTCAGATCGAAGCGCTAGCAGAGGCCCATACGGGTGCCCTTTCTGAGATCATGATCGCGCCCCCTGCCACGCTTTTGCACCGCGCCTACGAGCATACAAAGTCCGGCCCAATCACACTTGGCGCGCAAGATTGCCATAAATGTGCAAGCGGCGCACATACGGGCGATATCTCTGCCGACATGCTGCTCGATGCGGGCACCAGCTATGTGATTCTTGGCCACTCCGAGCGCCGTGCGGATCATGATGAGCACAATGAAGACGTGCGCGCCAAAGCCCGCGCCGCCCTAAGCGCGGGTCTGCGGGTCATCATTTGCATGGGCGAAGAGCTTGAAGAACGCGAAGCCGACAACACGCTTGATATTATTGGCGGTCAACTTGCGGGGTCCGTTCCTGACGATATCACGGGCGAGACATTGGTCATCGCCTATGAGCCGATCTGGGCGATCGGAACGGGCAAAGTGCCGAGCATTGAGCAGATTTCCGAAGTGCACGACTCTATCCGCAAGCGACTAGAACACCGTTTTGGCCCACAGATCGCGCGCAGCATTCGTTTGCTCTATGGCGGTTCGGTCAAGCCTGCGAATGCCGCTGAAATTTTTGCGATTCAAAACGTAGATGGCGCGTTGGTGGGCGGCGCAAGCCTGATGGCTGCGGATTTCTCCCCAATCATCAAAGCGCTGGACGCGAGTTAAGCCAAACGCTCTTTCAACGCAGCTTTCACATCTGGCGTCACGAACGAGCTGACGTCGCCACCAAGGCGCGCAATCTCTTTAACGAGTTTTGAGGCAATCGCTTGATGCTGCGCTTCGGCCATCAAAAAGACCGTCTCGATACTGTCATCCAGCACACGGTTCATGCCTACCATTTGATATTCGTACTCAAAATCAGCTACCGCACGCAAACCACGCACGATGATTTGCGCACCTACATCGCGCGCACAATCAATCAGCAAGTTCTCAAATGGATGCACAACAATCTCTGTGCCCGTCTGCGCGCTTAGCTCAGCGCAGGTGCGCTCAATCATCTCGACGCGCTCTTCGAGGGAAAATAAAGGGCCTTTGTCACGGTTGATCGCAACACCGATGACCAGTTTATCGACCAGCGCACAGGCGCGGCGAATGATATCAATATGACCCAAAGTGACCGGATCAAATGTGCCGGGGTACAGACCTGTTCGCATCAACGTGCTCCTTTAATTCTAGGTGCACGCAACAATATTGCGCAAAAAGACGCAAGGTAGAAGCGCATGATAAAGGCAATTAATGCCCCATTATCATCCCTTGCAGCGCATCTTTTTCCATCGACAGCTCGCTTAGGCGCGCTTTGACGACGTCGCCAAGCGTGATCAGACCGATCAACTGGCCATCCTCAACAACCGGCATATGACGAAAACGTCCCTTAGTCATCTGGTGCAACACACTATCGGCCGTGTCGGAAAGTTTGCATGTCACCAGTTTAGAGGTCATGTAATCATCGACCTTTTCCGCCAAGCAACTTGCCCCGTGCGCCGCAAGTTCGCGTACGATGTCCCGCTCTGACAATATCCCGTCAGCGGTGTCGCCAGAAGATGACACAACCACTGTACCGATCTGCTTTTTAGCCAGAATTTGCGCAGCATCCCTGACCAATGAGCCGGGTTTTACCGTGACAACCGCGTCGCTTGCCTTTGAATTTAGGATTTTTTGAACCAACATATTCACGTCTCCGGTAATTTTATTGCGTTATAGCCAGAATTTCCGCAATCAGCTTTCCTGTCAAGGTTGTGCTTCGAGACGCGTAATTTCACTGCGCACCCCCGCCACCAGCGCCTGCGCAAAACGGTTAAGCCGCTGCAAACGTCGATCCGAACTATGACGCACTAGATAAAAGCTACGCGTCAGGCTGATCTCATCGGTTAAAACGCGCTTCAATTCGGGCGCGCTTGGTAAAGCAAAATCATGCACAATACCAAGACCCGCCCCCTGTCGTATGGCATTGAATTGCACAGAAACTGAGTTCGAAGCGAGAGGCACACGCTCCACTCCAAGGGCACCTAAGTAGTCCAATTCCTTGTCAAAAATCATGTCGGGCACATAGCCAATCATACGGTGATGACGCAGATCTTCTTTAGATTGCAAGGCGCTCGCACGTTGCAGATATTGCGGAACTGCGGCCAAATGCAGCTTATAATCACTTAGCTTTTGCACAGTAAGGCGACCCGCCGTAGGCGCACTGACCGTGATCGCCATATCCGCTTCGCGTTTGGAAAGGTTCACAACCCGTGGCAAAGCCACGATTTGCACATCCAGATCGGGATGATCTTGCACAATGCGCGCGCAGACCTGCGGCAATAGAAAGTTAGCACAGCCATCGGGCGCGCCAATACGAATGCTGCCGTTAAGTTCGTTTCCGTGGGTATTTGAGGTCCCCAGTAACTCGCCTGCCGCACCCATCGCCTGTTCCGCGTGCTCCGCCAGGGGCAGCAAACGCGCACCCGACGCACTCAACTCATAGCCAAGCGGTGACTTTGCAAACAAAGGTGTTCCCATCCGCTGCTCCAACCGCGCAACACGTCGCCCCACAGTCGCAGGATCAATACGCAACCGCTTGCCCGCCGCTGACAGGCTTTGCCCGCGTGCCACCGCCAAGAAAACACGAAGATCGTCCCAATTTTGCGCCACATCAGACCCTTTGCAAAAATGCAAAACACTTTGGGATATTTACGTCTTTCAATGGCATTTTTGCAAGATTAAAGTCATACCAACACAACAGGAGAAAACCCATGCAAGAACTCACTCACTATATTGGCGGCGCGCACGTAAAAGGCACATCAGGCCGCTTCGCCGATGTTTATAACCCGGCGACAGGCGAAGTGCAGGCCAAAGTGCCGCTCGCCAATGGTGAAGAGATGGCCGGGGCCGTGGCAATCGCAGCTGAGGCACAAGTAGGTTGGGCTGCAACCAACCCACAGCGCCGCGCGCGCGTTTTGATGGCCTTTGTTGGCCTTTTGAACCGTGACATGGACAGATTAGCAGAAGCGCTGAGCCGCGAGCATGGCAAAACCATTCCAGATGCGAAAGGCGACGTGCAGCGTGGTCTTGAAGTGGTAGAGTATTGCATCGGTGCTCCTGAATTGCTGAAAGGCGATTACACAGATGCGGCGGGCCTTGGCATCGACATGTACTCCATGCGACAAGCCCTTGGTGTTACAGCAGGAATTACGCCTTTTAACTTCCCTGCCATGATCCCAATGTGGATGTTCGCACCTGCAATAGCTTGTGGTAATGCGTTCATTTTGAAGCCATCAGAGCGTGATCCGTCCGTGCCTCTGATGCTTGCAGAGTTGCTTGAAGAAGCGGGTCTTCCAAAAGGTATCATCCAAGTTGTGAACGGAGATAAAGAAGCGGTTGACGCCATTCTGCAAGACGATGTGATCCAGTCTGTTGGCTTTGTCGGCTCAACCCCAATCGCAGAATATATCTACGCGACAGGCTGCGCCAACGGCAAGCGCGTACAGTGCTTTGGCGGCGCAAAGAACCACATGATCATCATGCCAGATGCGGACATGGATCAAGCGGCAGACGCCTTAGTCGGTGCCGGTTTCGGCGCTGCTGGCGAACGCTGCATGGCGATTTCCGTTGCCGTGCCCGTCGGTGAAGAAACCGCTGATCGTTTGATCGAGGCATTGGTGCCCAAGATCGAAAAGCTCAAAGTCGGCCCTTACACCGCAGGCGATGATGTGGATTACGGCCCTGTCGTGACTTCCGCTGCGAAAGCCAACATCGAGCGCCTTGTGCAGACGGGTATTGATCAAGGTGCCAATCTGGTTGTCGATGGGCGTAATTTTAACCTGCAAGGCTATGAGGACGGTTTCTTCGTTGGTCCGCACCTTTTTGATAACGTCACACCAGACATGGATATCTATAAGTACGAGATCTTCGGTCCGGTTCTATCAACCGTGCGCGCGGGTTCCTATGAGGAAGCGCTCAAGCTCGCGATGGATCACGAATACGGAAATGGCACCGCGATTTTCACCCGCGACGGTGATGCGGCGCGTGATTTTGCCTCCCGCGTGAACGTGGGCATGATCGGTATTAACGTGCCAATCCCTGTGCCGCTTGCCTATCACACGTTTGGCGGTTGGAAGAAATCAGTCTTTGGTGACTTGAACCAACACGGCCCTGATGCGTTCAAGTTCTACACACGCACCAAAACCGTGACCGCGCGTTGGCCGTCAGGCATCAAGCAAGGTGGCGAATTCAACTTTAAGCCAATGGATTAAGAAAGACCGATAAGCGCGCATCAAAGTCTTGGTGCGCGCTTTATTTAATGTCTTAGCGCGATGTTGAAGGCGCTTAGTCGCCTGTTACCTGCGTATAACGCGCCTGACTTTCTCCGCGTAGCCCAGCCAACAATCCTTGAGCAATGCCAAGAGAACGATATCCGCGATGATAACTGTACCGCCCAAAAATTGGCCAGGACGCAATACGCAAGAGACCCGACGCGCCTTTGGAGAGTATTTGAGCCAGCGCATTAATCTTTGCAGTCTTGGGACTCTCCGCCATCATAATTTGAAACTTCGTGATGGTCTGCGCACGCGCGCGTTCCACGATGTAGGCGGTACTCAAACGTGCACGCGCGACCTCTTCCGTCACGATCGCTTGCGGCACCCACGCCAACGTCAAGCCCGCTTTGTATGCCCTACGCGAAAAATCTGTATCTTCCCCACCGCTCAGGCCAAAGTCTGGATCGAACCGCAGATTACCCACATTGATCGCCGACAGATCAGCAATCCAGTTGCCAGCCCCAATGTCAAATCGACGCCCCGAAGTCATGGCAACTTCTTTGCGCATATTGCTAACTTTCGCCGCGCGCTCGTAATAGGCAAGTACTTCGGTTTCATTTTCAGAACATCCCATCGCAGGCGCGACAGGCACAACAGGACCGCCTGCAAGCTGCGCATTGGCGTCTTTTGCACCGGCCCAGAGAAGCCGCAGCCAATCGTGGCGTACATGTTCATCATCATCAATAAACGCAAGCCAATCGGCACCATCTTCAGTTGCGGCGTCAATGATCGCATTGCGCGCGTAAGAAATGCCCTGACGTGGCTCGTGGACAGCGCGCGCAGGCCAGCCTGTTCGTTTATGAAAATCATCTACCAAGCCGGAGATACTAAGAATCACGTCATTTTCGACAAAGACAAACGACAGTTCAGCACCTTGCGGTACGTCCAAGCCCTGCAGGGACTGCAACAAATCCGCCAACATACGCGGTCTTTGCCGCGTTGCCGCAGCTACTGTGATGCGCGTCAAACTGCGCTCCATGAAAAATTGCCCCAGGGTTCGAAAGCAGTCTATCGACACGCGAAGCCAGATGACAACAACAGTGACAAACAACACCCGTTTGTACGCAATGTGTTGCCCTCAGGCCGCCAAATGCACCAAAATCCACTTTGAGACACGAAAAGAGTTACCAACATGAGCGACATTTTTATCCGCACGTCGGGCCAAGCCGGCCACATCACTCTGAACCGCCCTGCCGCGCTCAACGCATTAACCTATGACATGGTGCGCGCCATCGATCTTGCATTGCAAGACTGGGCACAAGATCCCAGCGTGTCGCTTGTTGTGATTGATGCCACTGGTGAGAAAGCCTTTTGCGCGGGTGGCGACATCGCGGATCTGTATAGCACGGGGCGCGCAGGTGATTTCACCTACGGTCAGGACTTCTGGCGCGATGAATATCGGCTGAATGCGCAGATCGCAAACTATGCCAAACCTATTGTCACCTTCCTTCAAGGCTTCACAATGGGCGGCGGTGTTGGTGTTGGCTGTCACGCGTCGCACCGCATCGTGTGCGAAAACTCTCAGATCGCAATGCCTGAATGCGGGATCGGACTTGTGCCCGATGTTGGCGGCTCCATGCTGCTTGCCCATGCGCCCAGTCGGCTTGGTGAATATTACGGGCTAACCACTGCGCGCATGAGCGCGGGCGACGCGATTCTGACTGGGTTTGCAGATCATTTCGCGCCCTCAGCGTCATGGGCAACGCTCAAGGCGATACTTTTCCAAAGCGGGGATGTTGACGCGGCCAAGACGTTCTTTGCGGCAGCGCCTGAGGCCCCTATTGCAGAGCATATGGAGCAAATCGCGAGCCATTTCTGCGGTGAAGGCCTTGGTGATATCTGCACAAACCTGCGCAAGGACACGTCTGAATTTACGGCACATGCGCTGAAACAGATATCGCGCAACTCGCCCCTTTCCATGGCCTGCGCGGTCGAAATGATCCACCGTTTGCGCGGAGCAACAAATTTGGAGCGCGCCCTCGAACTTGAATACCGCTACACCGCACGCGCGATGGAACACGGCGATTTTCTTGAAGGCATTCGCGCCGCAATAATCGACAAAGATCGCGCCCCCAAATGGAAACATGCACTGGACAAAGTGCCGCCTGTTGATGTCTCTTTCATGCTGCGCCCTTTGGGCAAGGACAAGCTGACGTTTGAACAGGAGAGTACGGGCATGCAGATCGGATTTATCGGACTTGGTAACATGGGTGGGCCCATGGCCGCCAATCTCGCGGCGGCGGGTCATAGTGTAAGCAGCTTTGATGTCGCAGGCACTACTGCAAACGGTGTCAGCCCTGCATCCAGCGCGACGGAGGCTGCGCAAGGCGCAGATGTGGTCATCACGATGCTCCCAAACGGCGCAATCCTGCGCTCTGTCGCGGAAGAGGTGATCCCAGCAATGGGAGCTGGCGCGGTGATGCTAGATTGCTCCACCGTCGATGTGGAAAGCGCGCGCGACGTAGCCGCACTGTGTGATGCCGCTGGGGTTTTGCCGCTGGACGCGCCTGTCTCAGGCGGCGTTGGGGGCGCATCTGGAGGCACGCTCACATTCATGGTGGGCGGCAATGAGAATGGGTTTCAAAAAGCCCTGCCGCTCTTTGAAATTATGGGACAAAAATCGGTGCACTGTGGGGCCTCAGGCAATGGTCAGGCCGCAAAGATCTGCAACAACATGATCCTTGGCGCGACGATGATTGCGACCTGTGAGAGCTTCGCTTTGGCCGACAAGCTCGGGCTGGATCGTCAGAAAATGTTTGACGTTGTGAGCACTTCGTCTGGGTATAGTTGGAGCATGAACGCCTATTGTCCTGCACCCGGTGTTGGTCCGACCTCGCCTGCAGATAACGACTACCAACCCGGATTCGCGGCGGAATTGATGCTAAAAGATCTGCGTCTTTCACAGGAGGCGGCGATTGCGGTTAAAGCTGACACGCCCATGGGTGCGATGGCGCAGGCTCTCTATGCGCAGTTCGTTGAGGACGAGGATGGGCTTGGCAAGGATTTCAGCGCCATGCTGCCTAAGTTTGAGAAAAGCGAGCGGCCTTAGAGGTTTGGGGGCGCTGCCCCCGACTTGGCAAAGCTAAGCCTCCCCCGAGATATTTATGGAAAAGGGAAGGCTTAAGAGAGTTTAGGCGCGCAGGCGCTCGCCATCTGGATCAAAGGGTGGTTCGCTTAGAATGGTGGCGCGATGCGGTTGACCAAGGACCATGACCTCGACGACGTCACCCGCTTGTGCATTTTTGACGAACCCAAGCGCTAGGCTCATACCAACCGTGTAGCCGTATGTGCCAGAGGTGACGCGACCAATGCCCACGCCATCTTTGAAGATCGGTTCACCACCTGTTGCATCCGCATTAGAGGCTTTGACATCCTGTTCACGCAAGTGCAGCAGCACCATGTGTTCACGTGCTTCGGTTTCTAGTGTCTTGGCGACAGAATTTTTGTTGAGGAACTCCTTGTCCATCTTGCACAAACGATCCAGCCCGACTTCTTGAGGGAAGTATTCAGGGCTGTATTCGCGGCTCCAAGAGCCATAGCCTTTTTCAACCCGCAAGCTCATCAAAGCGCGCCCACCAACTGGGCCCGCATTAAAATCTTTGCCGACTTTGAGCAACGCATCATAGAGCCGTGCTTGATCTGCTTCAGCGCAATGGAGCTCCCAGCCAAGATCGCCGGTGAAGCTGACACGCAGGGCAAGGACAGTGACGCCCGCAAGCTCGATCCACTTTGAACGCATGAAGGGGAAATCGTCCGTTACAAGCGATGCATTGGTCAGACATTGCAACATATTGCGCGACTTAGGGCCTGCGATGTTGAAGCCGCACATTTCGTTCGTGCGGCTCTCGAATGTTGTGCCTGTCGGCAGCGACACCTGCTTGAAGAAACGCTTGTGATACCGCTCTGCCATGCCCGATCCGATGATCCAGAACTCATCCTCAGCCAGTTTGGTGACCGTGAAATCACCGGCGATGCCACCGCGTTTACCGATCAGGGGTGTTAGGCATGACCGGCCAACCGCCTTAGGCATATTGTTGGCAAAAATCGCGTTAAGCCAATCGGATGCGCCCGGACCTTTGCAGATGTATTTTGCAAAATTCGAGATATCGATAATACCCGCGTGCTCGCGCAGCATTTTGCATTCCTCACCTACAGGACCCCACCAATTTTGACGGGTAAAGCCATTGGTGTCGCTGGCACCCTGATAGTCAGCGAACCACAGCGGATGTTCCCACCCTGCGTTGAGGCCAAAGACGGCACCGAGTTCGGCTTGTTTGGCATAAACAGGTCGCATGCGGGCTGGACGGCCCGCGGCGCGCTCTTCATTCGGGAAATGGATGGCAAAGCGGTGCGCATAGCTGTCCTCAACACGCGCTTTGGTAAAGGCTTTGTCCGCCCATGTATCGAACCTCGCCACGTCCCAGCCAAACATATCGTATTGCGTTTCGCCCTCAATGATCCACTGAGCTGCCATCAGTCCCATGCCACCGGATTGTGAGAAACCGGGGATAATTCCGTTGCAACAGAAGTAGTTATCGAGCTCGGGCACAGGCCCAAAGAGCACGTTTGAATCCGGTGCCCAGATCATTGGGCCGTTTATCACGCGTTTGATGCCTGCCTCCGCGACGGCGGGCACACGCTCAATCGCGTTCATCATGTTATCCTCGATCCGCTCCAGGTCATCGGGGAACAGATCATGGGCAAAATCAAGCGGCGTGCCCTCTTCCGCCCAGAATTTCATGTCCTTCTCATAAGCACCGACGAGCAGGCCCTGCCCCTCTTGGCGCAGATAATATTCACCATCGCGATCAGAGACCGAAGGCAAGCGACGATCGGAGGATTCAATCTCTGCGATGCTTTCAGTCACGAAATACTGATGCTCTGTCGGTTGCAAAGGCAATGTCACACCGGCCATCGCCGCGACCTCGCGTCCCCAAAGACCTGCTGCATTGACGACCCATTGCGTGTGGATATCGCCTTTTGGCGTTTTGACGATCCATGAGCCATCAGCTTGTGCTTCAGTCGCCATGACGGGGGTAAAGCGCATGATTTCCGCGCCGCGTTGACGCGCGCCAAGTGCGTAGGCATTCGTGACGCCTGACGGATCAACATTTCCTCCATCTGGCTCATACATCACGCATTTGATGCCGTCATAGTTCACCATCGGATTCAGCTCTTTCGCCTCTTCGATGGAGATCTCGTAGAAATTCATCCCATAGAGCTTGGCCTTGGCCGCTTGCAGGCGAAGTTGGTGCACGCGCTCTTCGGTTTGCGCGAGATAGAGCGAACCGGGCTGAAACACACCGCAGGACTGGCCTGTCTCTTCTTCAAGCGCATTGTATAGGTTCATCGTGTAGTGCTGAATGCGGCTGATGTTGGTACTGTCGTGCAACCCGTGGATATTCGCAGCAGCGTGCCACGTGGAGCCTGACGTCAATTCATCACGCTCCAATAGTACGACATCAGACCAGCCAAGTTTTGTGAGATGGTAAAGAATAGAGCAGCCAATAACGCCGCCCCCGATGACGACTGCTTGTGCAGTGGTGCGCATGAGTTAACTCCAGAACGATGCGTGTGTGTGATAAATCTACCGCGTGAAAGACGGCTCATTTGACTCAAGGCGACAAAAAATGTCGCAGTGATACAAGTGGGTTGCGATTTTTCGACGAAAAATCAGTACCAGAAACGAAAGGTCCACTGATGAGAACCACCACTAGAGTAGCCGTTATCGGCGGCGGCGTTGTTGGATGCAGCGTCCTTTATCACCTCACCAAACTTGGCTGGTCCGATGTGATGTTGATCGAACGCTCTGAACTTACCTCTGGCTCGACGTGGCACGCAGCGGGTGGCTTTCATACGCTTAATGGCGACACCAATATGGCCGCTTTGCAGGGCTATACGATCAAGCTTTATAAGGAGCTAGAGGAAATCACGGGCATGTCTTGCGGGTTGCATCATGTGGGCGGCGTCACGCTTGCGGACAATCAGGAACGTTTTGATATGCTGCTCGCAGAGCGGGCCAAGCATCGCTACATGGGGCTTGAGACAGAGATTGTCGGCCCTGAAGAGATCAAGAAAATTGCGCCTGTGACCAACACGGATGGCATTCTTGGCGCACTTTATGACCCGCTTGATGGGCATCTTGACCCCTCTGGCACGACGCACGCCTACGCCAAGGCCGCACGTATGGGCGGCGCGAGCATTGAAACCCACTGCAAAGTGGAAGAGACCAATCAGCGCCCCGATGGAACATGGGATGTTGTCACCGACAAAGGCACAATTCACGCAGAGCATATCGTGAATGCGGCAGGCCTCTGGGCGCGCGAAGTCGGGGCGATGGCGGGCATATATCTGCCACTGCATCCAATGGAACATCAATATATCGTCACTGACGATATTGCCGATATTAAAGCAATGCCTGCAGAACATCCCCATGTAATGGACCCTGCTGGCGAGAGTTATCTACGCCAGGAAGGACGTGGGCTGTGCATCGGTTTTTATGAGCAACCTTGCCGTCCATGGGCTGTCGATGGCACACCGTGGGACTTTGGGCATGAATTACTACCCAATGATTACGACAAGATCGAAGACAGCATTGCTTTTGCATACAAACGCTTCCCCGTGCTTGAAACTGCGGGCATTAAATCGGTGATCCACGGCCCCTTTACCTTTGCACCGGATGGCAACCCCTTGGTTGGCCCCGTGCCCGGATTGCGCAATTATTGGAGCGCATGCGGCGTGATGGCGGGCTTTAGCCAAGGTGGTGGCGTTGGCCTGATGCTGGCGCAATGGATGATCGAGGGTGAGACGGAACGCAATACATTCGCCATGGACATCGCGCGTTTTGGCCAAGGGGTGATCACGCCGGGTTACACGCTGCCAAAAGTGATCGAGAACTATCAAAAACGCTTCTCCGTGGCCTATCCGAACGAAGAACTGCCCGCCGCGCGTCCATTCCGCACCACACCAATGTATGATATTTTTAGCAATATGGGCGCGGTTTGGGGCCAGCAATACGGGCTCGAGGTTGCCAATTATTTCGCTCGTACCGAGGGCGAGCCAACTTATGAAACCCCATCCTTCCGCCGCTCTGATGCATTCGAAGCGACTGCGCGCGAAGTTAAGGCCGTGCGCAGTAGCGTTGGTATCAACGAGGTACAGAATTTCGGCAAATACAACGTGACGGGCCCAAATGCGCGCGCATGGCTCGATCGCATAATGGCTGGTCGAATCCCAAAAGCGGGCCGACTAAGTCTGACCCCAATGTTGTCGCCGAAGGGGCGTTTGATAGGTGATTTCACGGTGTCTTGCCTCGGCGAAGAGGAATTTCAACTCACTGCGAGTTACGGCAGCCAAGCGTTTCACACACGCTGGTTTGGCCAGAATATGCAGGACGGCGTCGCCTACGAAAACATCTCTGATCGTCGCACGGGCTTCCAGATTGCTGGTCCAAAAGCGCGCGATATTCTAGCCGCTTGTACACGCACAGATATTTCGGACATGAAATTCATGGACGTACGGCGCATGTGCGTTGGGATGGCGGATTGCATCGTGCAGCGCGTGTCCTACACGGGCGATCTCGGCTTTGAAATCTATTGCGATGCAATTGCGCAACGCCAGCTTTGGAACACGCTTTGGGCGGCGGGCGAACCTCACGGCATGACCCCGTTTGGCATGCGCACCATGATGAGCTTGCGTCTGGATAAGTTCTTCGGCTCTTGGATGTCGGAATTTTCCCCCGACTACACAGCGGCGGAAACTGGCATGGATCGTTTCATCAGCTTCAAAAAGAACGTCGAGTTCATAGGACGCGCAGCCGCTGAAGCGGAGCGCGCAACACCCCCAGTCCGTCAGCTTTGCGCATTTGAGGTTGATGCGGTCGACGCGGATGTGGTCGCTTACGAACCGATCTGGATCGATGGCACAGTCCAAGGTTTCTGCACATCAGGCGGCTATTCACACTACGCTGGAAAATCGATTGCGCAGGCTTTAATCCCACGGAAATTGGCCCGCAATGAGCTTGAGGTAGAGATCGAAATCTTGGGGAAAATGTGTAAAGCACGCCTGATTTCGGAGCCACTTTTCGATGCGGACGGCGCGCGGATGCGGGGCTGATGATACCTATCTGTCTCCTCCCCGCTGCTGGCGCGTCGTCACGTATGCGCGGGGGGGACAAATTGCTTGAACCTGTTGACGGCCTACCCTGTCTTGCAACGATGGCCAAGCGCGCGATAAGCGCCGGTTTCGAGGTGTTGGTGAGCCTATCATCCGAGGATCACCCGCGCGCGCATGTCGTTTCGTACTTGGACTTACAAATTTGTGTCGTGCCAAATCATCGAGACGGCATGTCCGCATCCTTGCGTACAGCGGCGAAGGTTGTTGCGCCACACGGCACTGCGATGATGATCCTCCTCCCAGACATGCCCGCAATTGAAATCAATGACTTACGTGAAATTCTTAATGCACATGCGGCGAATCCTGACAGTATAATCCAAGCCAGCAGCATCACAGGGGGACCGGGACATCCGGTGCTTTTTCCCAACCACCTTCTGTCTGAGTTCGAAGACCTATGCGGTGATAAAGGTGCCGCCGCTTTGCTCAAGGCGCATTCTGAAAAGATCAAATATGTTCTGCTAAACGACAATCGTGCGCGTTTAGATTTGGACACGCCGGAAGACTGGGCCGCGTGGCGCGCTCTAGACCTCTGACTGAAGCGCCCGCGCGATCTGTTCAGCATCAATAGAAGGACGTGCGGCAGGGTATTTGGCCTGCGTATCTTCTTCAAGCTCTGGAAAAATTGCGACCAACTCTTCGCGGTGCCGCTCATCCATCGCACCGACACGCATGTCATTGGGCTGATAGCTTTCCGACCATTCACCATCAGCCAGCACAATCTCGTGCTGATCGAACATGAAGTGGATATAGCTTACGTTTTCAACGACTTCTCGGCGAACACCTTCAAAACAAGTCAACAGATGGGCCGCAATCAAGACCTCATCCGAGCTAAACCAATCGCGAATTTGGGCATTGTTCAACAGCATTCTGTGTTGTGGGGACACCACCGTGTCACGCTCCGGCAAATCAGGACCAAGTGCGCCTTGCGCAATACGAATAGGGATAAGCGCGGGTATTTTGGCAAGAACCGTTTCATCCAGATCGCGTCGACCGACCCACTTGACGGTTTGATACCCGTTGTCGCGCGTCAAGACACGTGTGCCCACTGCAATCATTTCAACGGGGACTTCGCCAAAATCGGTTTTGATCAACGTATCGGGGGTAAAACAAGGGCAATAAGATGTCTCTTGATGCAGCGTATAAACAGCTGCATCAAGATCCTTACACACAACAGGGCCATCGGCTTTGCGTAAGACTAAACACTTATCAAAATTACTCATTATTACCGTCTTCTTGCAGTCCAACACACCGTAGTCTCTCGTTATGAAACCGTCTTGCTGCTCGAATATGACCCAAATGAGGCACACAAATGGTGGACTCGCGACAATTGCGAAAATTTCTCTCGCCACACAACCAAGGAATGCAAGACACTAAAGTTGCAACTCAAAACACAAGAGATCGGCCCCGAACCCTTTAAGAGACAGCCGCGCCCAAGCATAATCTTCAATATCTTTTTCAGTCTTCAACTCTGGAAACAGCATAAATAGATCTTCTCTTTGCTCTGATTCGAACACGTTTAGGGCATGTTCCGCGGGTTGGAAGCTTTCGCTCCACGTACCCTCGGTCTTGATGAGCTCATACTCTTCGAACAACAGGTTCAAATAAGTGACCTCGTTTGGAACCGACTGATTGATCCCCTGTCGGCCTATCAAATGTTTCGCGGCGAGCAATACTTCGGACGCGTCAAACAACAAACGGTTTGCTTCGCCGCGCATCAGAATGCGGTGATTTGGTGATAAAGTGAGGTCACATTCCGGCAGCCCCCACACCAACGCACCGCCGTAATCGTAACTGGCGCGAGGTTCGGGTCAGCTATCAAACTACCAAAACCCAAAGCCTTGTTACCAATCTATGCCAACTTTTTCGCACCATTGTTGCGGGTCACAACCTTGTCCCCGACGCGCAAACTGCGCGCAAGTTTTGGCCCAGTCGGTATCATGTTCAGTGCAAGCGGGGTAAAGCAAATCTCTTGTTCGATCTGCGAATAGAACGCTATGTTGATCACATTTCCAGCGCCATCAAGAAATTCGATCAAACCGCTTTTCGGAGCACCCTCGATAACACGCGCATTAATGCCGCTCAAATCGATAACGTCTATGTCAGACCCATCAGCGTCTTCGCCACCGGTGATGACACGATCGCCGGCACCATCGAACATAAAGAGATTTGAATTGTTGCCGCCAACCAGCATATCGGTTCCGGTGCCACCGATGATGGTGCCCATGCCACCGCCACCTTCGACGCCCGAACCTGCTAAAAGTCTGTCTTCAACACCTTAACCATGGATGACGTCGTTGCCTTCGCCACCCAACAAAGTGTCATCACCAGCGTCTACTTCTGTCACGACTGCGTCAGGGATTAAATCGCCGCTCATCGTGAAGCCGGAAGAAGACGAACATGTCTCTAGCGTGAACTCGATAATTTCACGATTTTCGAAACCTTCGCCAAACCATGCATTAATATCAGCTGGCGAGTTTCCTTCCGCACCTGCCGCTCTGACAGAACCGGGAGCAGTTGTCACATCTATGGAGGTCACTGGGGCCACGGCGTAGTTCGTGAAACTCGACGTATCAAGAATAACAGCTTCTTCATTTCATGGGGAATTGCGATCCAAATCGTTGAATATTGTGAGCTAATTCAGCGAAACGGTTGCGCCAGTGTCAGAGTTGAAGAATTCCATAAGAAATAAAGCTTGTTCACCTGCACCGACTCACCCTTGCCCTCTGTTTACCAGAAGTTCATTGCCGTCCGCATCAAATGCGCGGATCGTAACGTTGTCTGTGTGCGGGCTGCCACCCGAAGGATCGCTAGTGTCATCGTTGATATCACCAGAATCGATATCAAACAGACGGAAGCTCACATCTGTAACACTGTCTTGATAAAGCGGATCGTTGGATCCGAAAATCAGCGAGGTTGTCATCGTATCCGAGAAACCAGCAGGCGCGATGCCATCGTTGAACAGTTTCAGAGCGGATTGCTCAGGAATGCCTTCTGCAGGAACGTCAAAGTTAGGCTGGTTGACAGTAAACGTCGTCGCGCCCTCTTGCTGGATGTTGCTAACAACAGTGACTTCAATGCCACCGGTGCCACCCGTCGGAATAGTTGTTGGCGCAATTAGCTGCGTACCGTAACCAACTGGACCACCACCACTAGCAGGAACATCGCCCCAAGACAGAATAAGATCTGGCATTTTAACCCTCACACAACGCTTTGACAGAAGCGCTTTAAATTCTACTGGCCAAAGTGGCGCAGCAATCTTTTGAACCGGGTTTTGATCATGCAAAACTTCACCGACGCTTTCAAAGCGCGGAGTGCTCTTGGATCTGACAAAGATCTCAGCAACAGCTTTGCCTCATCGCATGACGCCAGTTCATACTCCGGCCACCCCCATGACCTAGAATAGCCCCCCCAGCAGGACATCCTTCTGTTTAACGCAAGGAAAGGACGCATCAAACAACTAGTTGCTTTTTAACTGAATTGAGACGAACAGACATGGGAAAAATGGAGACCTAGCGTCAATTTTTGTTAAATTTTCCTTCAAAAAATGGCAAAGCCCCTCAGAAAAATCAGTCTGACAGCTTGGATTGTCGCCGTATCTATATGCAATTACACAGAAACTCGGCATTGGCTCAAGAACCGAAACAGTTAAACTATTTGTTACAAGGCTAAGCCTGTGGATACAGAGGGCGTTGAAGATTATGGCGAAGTCGTTTCTGAAATTATCCTAAAGATTGCAAAATCGTTAAATTGTTAATGGTGGCAACAAAGCGGTCAAACTCCAGCAAGGCTGTTGAGTAAGTACGCATCGCATCTTTGAAATCGTTGCCCAGCACCTTGTACCAGAGCTTGCGACCCGACACTTCCACGATGTCTTTCGGGA
>OCVR010000908.1_pt1 | contig 24228 bp, 43 predicted proteins | sample 1539091 | NCBI WGS metagenome assembly OCVR01 (sample SAMEA3355530, study PRJEB22509) | marine metagenome | biome: marine; feature: coastal ocean; material: water | place: USA | collected 2010-08-07 | depth 16 m | reverse complement strand
CAGCAGGATGCGTCATGCTCTGGCTTCCAGATCATGGCCCTGTTGACAGGCGACGAGTCGCTTGCCGAACAGGTCAACCTGCTCTCCGAGGAGAAGCAGTATGATCTGTACCGGTACGTCGCCACCGAGGCTGGCATCTATGAGATGCTGGCCGGTCACGGTATCACGAACACCTCGGTCGCACGTCAGTGCGCCAAGGCAGTGGTGATGCTCGTTGGCTACGGTGCTGGCATCGACACCGTTGGCGAGGGTATCCTCGGTAAGGGTGACGACATGCAGTACGACAGCGAGGGTAACCCCATCGCAGCCACCTTCGGTGGTGTCGTGTTGACTGCTGATCAGTGTACTGAGCTGGCGCAAGCCGGAGTCAACACACTGTACAGCCTCTTCCCCTCACTTGAGGGAATGAAGAAGGCTGCTCAGCAGTGGGCGAAGAGCAACGGTAGCACCTCGTGGGTGTCACCGTCTGGTCTCCACTGTGTCAAGCGTGACATCGTGGTGGACGAAGAGTCGGGTGAGGTGTACGCTGACGCAGGTGCGGCAGGTGCACTGCCTAACCTCGTCCACTCCATCGACGGTGCCATTGCCGCCAAGGCAATCGCCACCTTCGGTGCTCCCCTTGTCACCATCCATGACTCCTTCGGGTCATCGGTGGCTGACGCACGTCGTGTCCGTCGCTGCGTAGCAGAGGCGTACATCTGGGCGGTCGATGCATTCGACAGCCCCTTCGAGCTGCCCTCCGTTGGGCAGATCGACAACGCCCTCGTCCTCGACAGTGCCCTCGTGGCCTGATCGAGGCGGGGCCTTACCTTAAGGAGTTACTATGCTTAACTATGACGATGTCCTCATCGCTCGTGATGACCTCACCTTCACCATCGACAACCTGTTGTGGCAGCTCGATAACGAGACTGACCCCGCCCTGCGGGATGCCCTCGTCGAGGAGATAGACGACACCATCGACTCGTGCGCAGAGCTGGAGTCGTGGCTCGTAAGGCACGGCACCTGCGGTGGGCCGGAGTAAGACTCCCGCTCGCTGCGCTCGCTTGCGCGGGCCGACTGCGTCGTCCCTTGCTACGTCGCTGCGCTCCTCTCTCCCCGATTCGCTGCGCTCATGGGTCGTTGGCAGAACCCCGGTCAACTCGGTGCTCGCAGCCCGTGGCCGAGAGGCGCACGACTACTACGTGCCGCACCGTTACACGACGCTCGCACCGGGCGGGGCTCACCAACTACACACTGCAGGAATGCAGAACCAACAACACACTGGAGGAATGCGACATGACTGACTTCACTAACTTCCTGACCAAAGACACAACACCTGACGACAGGCAGTATGACTACGACAAAGAGCAGCTCGAATCACTGTGCTCAGCTGACGTTGATCGTGTAAAGCTCAACGACTTCCGCATCTACAAGAACAGCTTCGACTGCTGGGTTGTCGACCTGAACTGGACAGACTACACTCAGATGTATGCAGGTGGTGACTTCTTTAGCATCACTGCCCTGCCACTGGATCAGATCCAGTCATGTCTCACGTACGAGCAGCGTCTACTGTTCCACTTCCACATCAAAGACTTACACAAGCGTGTCACTATCCAGGCACGTAACCTCAAGGGTAACTACAATACCTTCGAGGCTATCCTGAAAGGGGAATGCTAACATGACATACGACACACGAGACTTCAATGCACACCTGATGCACAGCTTCTGCAACTACATGTTCACCAACGGGTGGACACTCGGCGTCATCGACGTTGAGTACGGAGAGATCGAGACCATCATCAACACAGAGGAAGCAGTCAAGCGACTGCATGCCGAAGAGCTGCCGACCATGCGTTGGTACCGTGAAGGCAAGGGCCACTGGATGATGATGAATCCTTGGGACGAGGATGGTAACTTCATCATCGACCACTCGGACACACCTGAGCTCGACGAAGCGACGGAGGCATGGCTGTCATGATGAACGCAACAGTTACTATCCGCTTGGGTAATGGCAACGGACCTACTAAGGAGACCAGCCTTACATCCATGCGCATGCTGCGTGAGTTTGCACTTGACGACAGCGGTGGGTACACACACAGCATCCGACAGGGTGGGTGGCGTGACCCCGAGACTAACATCACATACACAGAGGGTGTGTTCGAGCTGACGTTCGACACTACTCACTGGCAATCAACACACGACGCACTCGTGCCTGTCCTTGAAGAGATCAAGGAACTGACAGGTGAGCAGTGCATCTACGTCAACGTTATCCGTGGCAACACACTCTTTATCTAAGGACACACACTATGAATGTACACATCGACGACTCAGAGTTCATTGACCTCATCAACTCATGCACAGCCGACGAGATCGCAGCCGTTGAGACACAGTGCGAAGACCTTGAGTCTGAGCTGAGTGACAAGGCCGACGAGGACTACGTTGACGCCGTCGCTGACGACCTGCGTAACGAGTGGTCTGCCGACCTCGACACCATGCGTGAGCAGATCGAGAGCAACTCACCTGATGTGCGACTTGATGACGAGATCCACAACCTCGAACTTGAGATCGAACAGCTCAGCCAACAGGTTATGTACCTGGACCTGGCACTCACTGCACTCCTGCAGCCTGGGCCTATCCGTCGTGCATACAATCGCGTGCTTGCTATGTCAAGCTCAATCAACTGGTATTCACCCAAACTGTAAGGAATAATCAGCATGACTATCATCACCTCACCATACCACACCATCACCTGGGACGACCAGCTCGGCACCTGCATCGGCAGTGGCGCTGAGTGCGAGGTCTTCTCCACTACGCTACTGGATGAGTCGATGATTGTCAAGCTGCCTTGCTGGTGCGACGACCACCCCTTCGACACACACGAAGAGTGGGTCAACCTGTTCATGGACAACGCCATCAAGGCGTACCACATGGACGCTGGCCCTCGTGTGCTGGGCATGGTGCTCAACACCGAGGGAGATCTCATCGGGTACATCACCGAACGGGTGCGTACTACCGATGATATTATCCAGGACATCTACGATTACACCGACATCGCCTACTGTGGTGCCTCACCTGAGGACACCGACGCCCTCGATGCATGGCAGCACAGCCTGCAAGAGGAACCAGGCGAGGCTGTCTACTCCTTCGACACCGTTGAAGCCCTGCTTCACGCCGATGTCAAGCCTCTTGTTGAGGAATTGGAGAAGATTGACCTGTCATTACCTCGCTTCAGGGACATGGGCATCTGCGACATGCACATGTGGAACGTGGGCCTGCTTGATGGTGCTCCGATAACCATTGACCACGGTCCCTTCTCTATGCTACACCACCTGTAAACCCAGACACCGATGTAAAGGAAGTAAAGGTTAACTCCAAGCTTCTGTTGTATGTATTCACTAACCCTTTGTTAACTACTATCACTTAAGGATAACACCTATGAGCTTCACAGTACAGACCCTCAAGTCAGCCCTTGCTATCGCACAGAACCTGCACATCAGAGCCATCGCTGACAGTGATGACACCATGGTTGGCAAGTGGCAGGAAGAGATTGACCGTATCAGTCTCGACCTCAAGGTTGCCAAGGCCAAGGCGGTAACCAAGTAATGCAAGGGTGCAAGGCACTCAAGCTAACTGAGACTGTGTCTCAACCCTCGACTCCCGACACCACCGTGTCAAACCCTGAGGGTTCGATCGACCTGTCTCTCATCATGCTACTTACATTCGGAGCCTCCATGATTATCATGTGGGTCGTGAAAGGAAATGACTAATGGCTATGACACTAGAACTCAAGCTCGTCTCTGCTCAGATCGGACCCTTCCTGGTCACCGGTGAGGTAGAGGTAGAGTTTGAGTACACCGTACACGAAGAGATCACCGAGGTTGACGGGCCTACCTGCCGCATCGAGCGTGATCTCTACGTCGACTACGTCTACAACGTGGTGCCTGTTGACCTTGTCATCGAGCACCCTAGCTGGGACGTCGACACCAAGATCACCCACCCCGATGGCACCGACAGCTATCAACCAGACTACAACCTGTGGTCTGCCGTCCTCAACAACCTGCCCGATGAGTGGTGGAATGATGAGATCGTATACAACAATAACCTATGGGAGTATGTCGATGACTGATAACTTCATGCTACAACGTGCACTCGTACGCCTCGATGAGGCAGTGCGTGCCCTTGGTATCGCTACCAACCATGGCTCACCTGAGGATGCAGCTCGCTGCCTTGCCTCCGTTGAGTCACGCGTTGCATGCTACCAACACTATCTTGTCCAAGCTAAGGGGGACCAACCCGATGGCGACACAGGGTAACCAATCAATTGAACAGGTACTGAAGACATCCCTCTTCGGTCTCAACTCTAACCTCGGCGTCAAGACGTACTGTACAACAGACGACTACCGACATGCCCTCGACTATCGACTGGTGCTTACCTTCAAGGGACGCAACATGATTGACCTCGACTGCATTGACCGACAACACTACACATCCAAGCGGACTAACCGCATTGACCGCGACGAACGTGACGAGTACATCGAGCGCCTGCTCTCTCGTCTCACGATCAAGCAACTGAAAGGCTAACTACTATGGGATTCGGCGACAAGAAAGAAGCGTGGGAAGAGTCAGTCAACATGACACCGGATGAACTGGGAACAGTTCGACCTGGTACCATCATGCTTGACAAGAGCGACGAGCTCTATGCTCCCATCAAGGAACAGTTCTCTACTAAGGATCAGATCAAGCAGCTCATCTCTGTGCTGCAAGACTCACCTGTCCGTCACCCTCGCACTGGTGTGCGTCACACCCGCTGGTTGTACAGCAAGACGTTCACCCCCTCGGGTATCGTTGGTACGTACATCTACGACAACGGTGACGGGACGTACGAATTCAATGGATGACATCACTGTATATCAAACTGTCGAACGCTGGTGGATCGAGGCCTGTGAGGTCGCCGAGCACAGCGGAGACCAAGAAGACTGGGACGCAGCCGAAGCACTCGGTATGATCCTAGATGAAATGGAGTTAACTAATGGCTAAGCTACCGAAGAATATCTCCACCGGTGGGCGTCGACTCGACGGCTCATGGGCTGGTGGTAAGGGAAGCAGGGCACGTAGAGCACAGGGCATGGCCGACAAGAAGGTCGCAGCCCTGGGTGAGCGCTTGTTCTGGGAGAAGGGCACACTCAGTGACGCGGAGTACCGTGCGCTGGAACTTGAATGGAAGAAGGCTAAGCGTGAGCTATAGCGATGCCATCCCTATGGTGTGCGCACTGTTGTATGCAGTGCAAGGAATCATCATGCTTACTCAACACAACTATGGCTTCGCTCTTATGTGGGCCAGCTATGCACTCGCAAACATTGGCATTATGTATGCCGCGAAAGGAACCGTATGAGATACGCACTACTTACTGTCGCCGCCCTCGCTCTTGGAGGATGCGCGTCTGCAACACAGCACCACGGCTGGTCCCCTACCTATGAGCAGCCCGGTGGTCTTCGACACGATGCACCCTACTACCACAACGGTACTGATGTCAGCACCCTCGGTGACTACGGTCGACGACCTGGTAGCTGTACATCTAATGGCGTCGCCTTCCAATGGGACATCAACTGGGAGAGACCATGAACTTTACCGACTCTGAGATCGACATGCTCATCGCTGGTTGCATCCACTACCGCAACGTGTACGGTGACCTCGCTGAGAAGTCAGCCGTCGCACGGCAGAGGAAGCAACTCTTCATTGACCTGCGTGCTAGGCTCCAGGCCTACAAGGATGAGCGACTCGCTTACTTCGATGATGATACCAACGGCGCTACCATCTTGCGTGACCACCCTGGTTACGATGATGACTGCCATATCTAAGGAGAACTATGAGACCTCTGAAATCTTCGATGTCTATCTACATTGCAGGACCTATGTCAGGCCTGCCTAACAACGGGTACGATGCCTTCAACAAGAAGGCCGCCCAACTACGCGCCTCTGGCTGGACTGTCGTTAACCCTGCGGAGATGGACATTGATGCGGGGCTCGACCCTAACCGGGAGTTCACCCGATTCGATTACATGCAGGCGGCAAGGCGTGACCTTGCTGCTGTCAAGGCAGTCGATGCAGTGTACATGCTGCATGGCTACGAGCAATCACCCGGCGCGTGCTGGGAGTGGGCCTATGCTAAAGAGCTAGGCCTTGATGTGTACTACGAGACACCACTGGAGACAAGACCATGACCACCTACAACCACGCCTTTAGTGTCTCAGCCTCCATCGTCACCGATAAGGATCCTGATCAGCTCAAGTGGCCCGAGTATCGGGAAGCCCTGCTGAAACGCATCCGCCAACTCGACAGTGAACAGTACCCCGAGGAATCCTGTGACGTGTGGGACACGTACATCAACTAACACCAATGGAGATAAGACCATGATTGATCTAGACAACGACCTCCCCCGTTTCTGGAACGACGTGTGCGAAGGCACGCTGAGTGAGGAAGCTATGCGTGCCATCTCTAAGAACGGATGCAATGCATACGCAGGGCCCCGCCTTGCCGTCACCTACCGTGGCTGCATGGAGATGATGTTCAAGTGGGGCGATGAAACCATCGTGCCCTACCTCGTCGACGAGTGTGGCTTCGAGCTGCCTGTCTTCGACCCTATCAACTACACCTACGGACAGTGGTGTGCCAGTGTGGTACAGCTTGCTGTCGAGAACCTGTGTACTACATGGGTTGAGTCTAATGACTACGAAGACAATGACTTCGATTTGCCTGAGCCCTCTGAGCTCACCGAGTGGTTGGACTACGACCACGACTGTTGAAAGGAACCCTATGCTAAACCTAATCGTAGCCATTGCGCTACCCGTCATAGCCTACACTGTTCTCGTGAGCAGTGTGATAATTATCAACCACCTTTACACTAAGTAAGGAGGTGCCCTATGGTACCACGTATCGAATCCAAGTGGAGCCAGCTCTCTGACATAGAGAAGAGGGCCCTCCTATCTGAACAGGAAGACATCGAACTTACCTACGCACGCATCGAAGCCAAGCGCTTCTGGGATGCGTTCGCCAACGACCCTCACCTGACTGACGATGAACAGATCGTCATGCTTGAGGCAGCCGAGCGTGCTGCTGAGGCGTACGCTGGTGCACATGCCAAGCTCATCGAGAGACTCGAAGCACCGTTCGGTACGAAAGCATTCCCTGCTGCGTACGTCGTGCTCAACTACCTCGGTGGCATGGAGGTGGGCGCCATCGTCATGTCGCAGATCCTCATTGCGTTCCTCACTAAGTGGGCAACGACTGATGATCGTACTAGCCTGGATAAGTTCAGCGCATCTCAATTCCAGAACCTCGCACGGGACATAGGCCAGCAGCTATTCATGGCTGCCCGCTTCCGTGAGTCACGTGGTGACAACGAGGGTATGTTCAAGGCTTGGAGCGTTGGCTTCAAGAACTGGGACGACAAGAAGATGAACAGCTTCGGTAAGAAGTACACGTCCATCAATGAGATGACCAAGAAGGATGTCGAGGATGCCGGTGCTATCGCTCTTGACCTGCTCGTGCAGTCAGAGGCTAGTGCTGAGTACCCCTGTGTCCACTACCAGATTAACACCCAGAAGAATCAGCGTGGTAAGCTAGAGTCAGTACGCTACGTGCTGCCTACCCCCTCGCTGATGACACCCATCGTCAACTCTACCTCTGCCAGTGACATCATCTCACGTATGGTACGTAACCCTATGCTTGTACCTCCCGTACCACACGGGCTGAACAGTAAGGGTGGCTACGTTAACAGTCTCTTCCGTGGCAACACGGTGAAGACTAGCGGTCATGCCCATGAGGGTATGAAGTCTACGCTTAGCCAGATGAACGTTGATGTGATCAATGCATTCCAAGCTACTGAGTGGGCAGTCAACCCCATGGTCCTTGAGACTATGGCTACTGTGTACTACAACAACCATGCCCAGTGCAACATGACTAACTGTGACGTGTTCACCTCCCCTGCCAAGGAAGTCCCACCGTTCCCAACGGATGGTACTACTGAGGAGAAGAAGGAGTGGAACGCTATCAAGTCTGAGCTATGGGATAACCACTACAAGAACCAGCAGCTACGTGTACAGATGGAGACACGACTCAAGATGGCATCACGCCATGCGAGTAAGACCTTCTACCATCAGTACCACTACGACTTCCGTGGTCGTGTGTATGCTACGTGTCAGTTCCTCAGCCCTCAAGCTGGTGACCTGGACCGTGGCCTTCTTATGTTCGCCACCCCTTACAAGGTGGACACACAAGAAGCAATGGATGCAATCTGCATAAACCTGACTAATCTTTTCGACGGGCAAGGCCCACTCGAAGGTTTCGTAGGCACTGCATCAGACAAGGACACCTTCGATGAGCGCATCGCGTGGGCTACTGCTAATGAGGCAGCCCTCCGTCGTCTCGTCTCGGATCCTATCGAACACATCACCATGTGGGAAGACACCGCACGCTTCAAGAACACCAGCTTCCAGCGCCTTGCTGCAGCTGAGGACTTCATCTATGCTATCGACACAGGTTACACACGTGTACCCGTACAGTTCGATGGCAGTTGTAATGGCTACCAACACTGGGCAGCCATGACTCTCGACGAGGTCAGCGGACCTGAGGTCAACCTCGTCAAGCGTGACAGACCCGGCGACCTGTACAAGAAGGTTGCACTGGGGATGGACGATGCCCTCGCAGACATGGGGACTACCGACCCATACATCAAGGCGTTCAAGGATCACTACACTCCCGACGGTGTGCCACGTAAGGCAACCAAGCGGGTAGTAATGTGTGATCCCTATGGTCTGAAGGAACACAGCATGAAGACGTACATCATCACCGAGGGTCACCTCGATTGGATGGAGACGTATGACTGGCGTGATACACCCGATGACTTCGAGTACTTCAACGTGCGAGCAGCCACTAAGTTCTGTGGTGTGCTCAAGGATGGACTACTCAACGTCAACCAGCGGTCAGAAGAAGGTAAGCAGTATGTCATACGACTTACCCGTGAGCTGGCCAACGCTGGGCTACCCCTTGTATGGAAGACACCCTCCGGTTTCACGGTGGTGAATGCATACAAGAACCATGCGAACCGTGACCTACAGCATACGATCTACCTGTCCAAGGCAGACGTAAGCAACAGGCTACGCGCTCGCTTCACCCGTGAGTTACCAACACTCAAGGGTTCCAAGATGGCGACCACCATACCGCCTAACTTTGTTCACTCTCTTGACGCAGCCCACCTCCAACTGGTGAGCACACGTCTTATCGATGCAGGTTGCAACGACTTTAGTATGATCCATGATAGCTTCGGGTGTCCTGCCCCGTACGCTGCGGTCATGCGCAACGAGATTAGGAAGACGTTCTATGAAATCCATAGTCAATCCCAACTCGAACAACTCAAGGCCCAGGTTGAAGAACAACTGGGAAGAGAGGTCGAAGCCCCGCCCCTCGGTGGCAGCCTCGACATCACCGGTGTCCTCGACGCCGAGTACATCTTCGCTTGACTCGTCCTCTGAACTGCAAGATGTCATTGATCGTAATGATATCGTGCGTGTGAAGTGGGTCGATGCTCAAACTACTGGCGGCAGTGGATGGCAGGATGCTGATGACATGGTCGAAGCCATGTACTCACCTGCTCCCTTCGTCTACACAGTTGGCTATCTCATGCACAGAGATGACCAACGCATTGCTATCTGTGATACCATCCAAGAAGATGGTATGGCAGGCGGGTACGTCCACCTTATTCCCAACGGCATGATCGTTGAGACTGAGTGGTTGTCCCATGGAAAGGTTACTGATGACGAATAGGAATGAATACTACAAGGAAGTTAACAGTGAGGGTGCTATGGAGGAATTCCTTAGCGACCTCGTTGATCTACTTGCCAAGGGTGAGGCTACTGTCCTCACCGTACGTATCCCTACTGCGCAGTGGATCGACATGATCTTTGATATCATTGAGACCGATGCCCAGTACCAAATCGAACCAGGTCAGGAAGCGTTCCTCGACCTAGTCTTTGCCTGTGATTCCATTGAAGAGGACGATGACATCATCGAACACATCCTCGATCCTATGGATGGCTCAGACCCTATGCGTGACCTAGAAGAACTCATGCGCGACCTGCGCAATGCACTCGAAGAAGGAGATGACGACGATGACGAAGACTGAATACAGAATCCCCCGCCTTGCTAAGGCAGCCACGTCTTTCACTAACCGCAACGGCGAGACCATCGCCATCACTGGTCCCCGCGACTTCGGTAGCGGTGACTACAACGCAGCACAGCTGCGACACATGGACCCGTCGGATGACTTCTCTGTCTACGAAGACATGGATGTCACCATCAAACTCAACGCTGGTACTGATCGTGAACGTACCCAGCTTATCAAGGTGCCCGCCCCTGCTAACCAGTGGCGCTACTGGCACCGTCGTATGAACGGAGGTTCATGATGTCGAACGTTCTAGTAATCGGGGACACTCACGCCCCATGCATGCACCCTGAGTACGTGGACTTCCTCTTGGATGTTCAGGACTCATGGGACTGCGACCGTGTTGTGCACATCGGCGACCTCGTCGACTGGGCCAGCATCTCCTACCACCCCAAGGCTCCCTCGCTGAAGAACAGTGAGAAGGAGTTCGAGGATGCATACGAACAGGTGCAGGCTATCGGCGCCGCGTTCCCTACCGTTGACTGGATGATTGGTAACCATGACTCCCTCACTGAGCGTCAGGCTTCTGACCTTGGACTCCCTGTCCAGGTACTCAAGAGTTACACTGACCTGTGGGATCTGCCAGGATGGACTGCCCATGCTCGCTACTCCAACGTCAAGATCGACAACGTCATGTACCAGCATGGCGACCGAGGCAAGGGCGGTAGCTTCCCAGCTATGGCCAACGCTAAGGTAGAGTTCATGTCAGTTGTGCAGGGTCACTACCATGCAGCAGCTGGTGTACAGTACATCGCTAACCAGAATGAGATCGTCTTCGGTCTTCAGGTTGGTTGCGGAGTCGACCACCACCGTGCCGCTATGGAGTACGGTGTCAAGTATGCACAGAAACCTCTCGTCGGATGTGGTGTGGTCATTGATGGACACACTGCACTGTTCGAGCCTATGATCATGGAGAAGAAGTAATGGAAGAACTCAACGAATACCTTACTGATCAACAGATCCAACAGCTTATCTCGAAAGGATAACTCATGTCTAACGAAACCCCAGACCCCAGCGCCCTCGGCATGCCCGTCGGTGAAGTCGTTGCGTATCTCTCAGAGATCGCAGCTCACAACTCAATGATCGCCGAGCGCATCACGCTCCAGATCGAATCGCTCAAGGATGCCATGGACGCAGCCGCTGAAGCACAGACCCTCGCCGACTCATCCACTCAGGACGTCGACTAATCACACCAGTTCTCGAAAGGAACTAACACTATGTCTAACAACAACCGCACCAAGTTCGTTACCGGTCCCGTAGCTATCAAGTACTCGCACATCGTTGAGCCCGACACCGCGTTCAACAAGACTGAGTACAAGGCGACTGTCGTTGCCAGCCCTGAGTTGGTTGACCAGCTCACGCAGCTCGCAGCATCATGGGGAACCAACGCGAACTTCCTCAAGCAGAAGGATGGCGAGACCCTCGTCACCTTCAAGTCCAAGTTCCAGCCGAAGACCAAGGTTGCCGAAGGCGTCGAGCCTCGGGCCAAGGGATTCGCATGGAGCAATGACACTGTCCGCATTGCCGTCGATGCCCAGGAGTACAACAGCCCCATGGCTGGCCACGGTATCAGCCTCAGGCTGAACGGTGTCATGCTCCTCGAAGTAGCACAGCGAGCTGAAGGTGAAGCAGGCCCCGCCGATCCCTTCGCCGAGTTCGGTGGTACCTCTATCGATGCCAGTCAGCTCAGTGACTCAGATGATAGTGCAGCGGCCCCCGTCGTCCCTGAGTTCTCAGGAGATGACATGCCGTTCTGATCCGAAAGGATTGAACTATGTCTGAATGGATATTCAACATCAACCCTACCGCTGCATCACGTGCCCGTGTCTCCTTCAAGGGAGGGCATGGGTACTTCACCGGACCTTACAAGAGGTTCCGTGAAGAGATGCAAGACCTCGTTCCACAAGTCATCGGCGATCACTCCCCCTACCTGGGGGATATCGCTGTGACTGTGGAGTTCATGGCCAAGCGGCCCAAGACTACCAAGCTATCCGCCCCTCGGGGTGACATCGATAACTACGCCAAGGCAATCTTCGATAGCCTCAACGGTAAGCTATTCGATGACGACAAACAGATAGTCATCTGCCACCTGCGTAAAGCGTGGACCCCATCCAATGAGGATGAGGGATACATCAAGGTCTCTATCAAGGAGATCACATAACTAACCAAGGGAACCATATGTCTTATGAAGAATCAGACTCTGTCGTAATCGGCAGGGAGCCATGCCCCAAGTGTCAGGCCCAAGGCAATGACAACTCGGGTGACAACATGGCACGTTACTCCGACGGGCACGGCTTCTGCTTTGCCTGCTCCACGTTCGAGAAGGGTGATGGTGAATCCATCCCCGTCCCTGTGCGTGGTAACTTCAATCCCTACCGTGGCTCAGCTGTACAGATCCCCGATCGTTGGATCGATGAGAAGACAGCACGCCGCTACGGCTACCAGATTACCAGCATGAATGGTAAAGAGGTACACATTGCTAACTACTACTGCAACCAAGAGCTGGTTGCTCAACACCTCCGTGGTCCAGACAAAGACTTCAAGTGGAACGGATCCCCTAAGGGATGCGAACTCTTTGGTCAGAACCTCTGGTCCGTCGGCGGTAAGCGCCTCGTCATTACCGAGGGAGAGATCGACTGCATGTCAGTCAACCAACTCCTCGGTGGCACGTGGCCTGTCGTCTCGCTCCCTAATGGTGTGACCTCAGCCGTCAAGGACATCAAGGCTAACATCTCCTTCGTCAATGCGTACGAGGAAGTTGTCCTGATGTTCGACATGGATGACGTCGGCCAGGAGGCAGCCAAGAAGATCGCTAGTATCCTCCCACCTGGGCGGGCTAAGATCGCCAAGCTTCCTATGAAGGACGCGAATGATTGCCTCACCAAGGGTGAAGGTAAGGTAGTTGTGTCAGCCATCTGGCAGGCACAGGCATACCAACCCGATGAGATCCTCCACGTCGGAGCGATCAAGGATGACATGGAGAACAGGGCACAGTCTGTGTACCCGTTCGCATGGGACACCCTCTCTGAGTTCCTGCTTGGCCAACGGTCCCACGAGCTGACGCTCTGGACTTCCGGCACAGGCTCAGGTAAGTCCACCATCCTACGCGAGCTTGCTTACCACCACCTGACCGAAGGACGTTCAGTTGGTATGATCATGCTCGAAGAAGCACCCATTGAGACACGCGATGACATGGTCTCGTTGATCATGAACAAGCCTGTCCGCTCCATCCGTGCAGCTAAGATGATGAATCAGCTGCGCGAATCAATGGGCAAGGACCCGATCGACGTTGAAGTCGGGACCTTTGCCGAAGGTGAATACGAAGATGCCCTTGGTCAGCTCGCTGCTACCAAGCTCTACATCTACGATCACCTTGGCTCCAACGCTGTGAGTAATATCCTGGCTCGCATTGAGTACATGGCTACTGCTCTCAACGTGGACGTTATCATCCTTGACCACATCACTGCCCTTGCTGCCGGACTCCTCGGTAGTGACAGCGATGTCCATGGTGGTAACTCCGAACGCATCCTCATCGATACCGTGATGAAGGAACTGCGTGCCATCTCCGTCCGTACTGGTGTCCACATTGACATCGTCAGTCAGCTCAAGAAGACTGACAAGGCGTTCGAAGAAGGCTCACGCATCACCCTTCAAGACCTGAGAGGTTCGGGTTCACTGTCATCGGTGCCTAACACAGTCATCTCTCTTGAGAGAGACCGACAGGCTCCGAGTGATAAGGATGCAAACACTACATTGGTCAGGGTTCTTAAGAACCGTATGACCGGACGTGCAGGTGCCGCTTGTGCCCTGTACTTCAACCGCGTCAGCGGACGGCTCGACGAGGTGCCGTTCACCATGGACTCCCAGACTGGGAAGATGGTTAACACTGGTGGGCCTGCCCCATCTGCCTCCTCCGCCGATCCATTCGCTGGCATCTAAACCTCAACAAGGGACTTTCTACTATGCGCTATCTCCTCTCTCTGATTACTCTACTGGTCATGGGCACCCCTGCCCTGGCCCAGGTCACGTCACCTGACATGACCCCTGCTATCGCACGCTTCACCTCAATGCCCTTCGTTACACACAGCGAAGAGTTCCGAGTTGAAGTCTCCGCCTACCACTCAACCGGCATCGCCGGTGTCGCGTTCACGCTCGACGGTGTCACCACCTGGGTGTCGGAGAAGACAGCTGATGAAGCTGGCTACTTCGAGTATGCACTCAACGTCAAGGTGGGTAACCTTGCCGATGGTATGCATGAGGTGACAGCTGTCGTCGTGCCTATGTACGGCAGGCAGCTCCGCCTCGAAGGTCGAGACTATTCGTACGAGAACCAGAAGAACGGGTACAACTCGTTCTGTTTCTACGTCCGCAAGGGCGACGGCACAGGCCCTGGCTCAGTCATGAGAACAGTGACCGTCGGCACTAACGCTGACTACCCCACTGTCTCCGCTGCTGTCGCTGCCGAAGGCCGGGCACTCACCCATGGTGGTACCATTCTTCTCACGGCAGAGGATCATGTCCTTGACATGCCTCGCCTCCTGAACAGTGACTACCTCCTGACCATCGACGGTCAGGGTGCTGCATCTATCTCAAACCCTAGAGGTGCCAAGCGAGGCTCACGTGAATCATCATACCGATTCATCGACCTCACCTTCAACCTCGACATGAGTGGTACCCGATTCCTTTCGGGCTGCCGTGACTCACGTGTCGTCGTCGAACGATGCGCCGTGATCAGTGACGACCCCGTCAACGGTTACCGTAAGCAGGGTCAGGTCTTGGGTAAGTCATATGAAGGCGACTTCAACCGTGGCTTCTTCATGAAGGATGTCACCTTCCGCCACGTGTGGAAGGGTGTCACCGGACTCACTGTTGCCAAGCGTGTCGACTTCCTTAGTCGCAACACTGGTGACAACTTCGGGTCCAGCCCTGGTGCAGTCGTCGACTGTATGGTGGTCAACGCTGTCAAGGATGAGACATTCCACACGCAGCACTGTGACATCATCCAGTACTCAGACTCGTACTCAATCCGTAACCGAATCGTTGCGGATCTCTTTGCCCCTCGGCACAGCAGTCAGATCGGACACATGTCCGGCGTCGGCTTTGCTCAGGACATTGCGTTCGTCAACTGGATCATCGACTGTCGTGAAAGAACCAACCCATCCTGTGGGCTGAACATCATCGACACCGATAACCTGCTGATGGAGAACGTCTCCCTCTTTGATGGTGCTATCATCTGGCGTGAGTTCACTCATACCAACATCACCATCCGCAACACGACGATGCTGAAGCAGTCCCTTACTCCAGCCGTCCCCTTTGATTCTACCGCTGACGTGAGCATCCGCTTCACTAAGCGTATGACCCAGGACTGGGGCTCAGGCTGTACGCTTGGTCCTATCATTGTCTTCGAGGATTACTCGTGGGCACCCGCCGAAGATATCGCTGACTAAGGAGTCAACCTATGTTTACTACTCTTGCTACTGCTGCTCTTTGTATGGCTGCCTCAGTCAATGAAGTCCCCTTCGAACGTATCGACTACAACGGTGACGGTAGGGTCAACAGCATGGAGCTGACGATCATGCTCAACGCCTGGGGCCTCCCCCAGAACGGCTCCGAGCAACGCGCTTGGTGCGACATCACCGGTGACGGTGTCATCAACTATGATGACCTCGTCTACATCCTCAGTAACTACACTGGTTAATCATTAACTAAGGAGATCACTATGATCAGAGCATTCAAGAACATGGGCGCAGCCAGCGTCCGCCTCGTCAAGGCCATCGGTAGCAGCTTCGCTACCTTCGGTCGTGAGATCGCATGCGCCTTCAAGGGCTGCGACGGAACCAACGGTTCCTGCTGTAAGTAATCTATCCCAGTGGTGGGCCCCTTCGGGGGCCTGCCGCTTAACCACTAACCAAGGAGACACCAATGGGACGTACACTTGTACTCGACATTGAAACCAATGGCCTGCTCTACCCGCAGGTCGACCGCAAAGGCGTGGCCCTCATGCGTGGTGACCACATCCACTGCCTCGTGGCTATCGATGCGGACACCAAGGAAGAGTTCGTCTTCGATAAGTTCCAGGACAACATCCAAGAAGGCATCGACTTCCTTATGGAAGCTGACTGCTGGGTGGGTCACAACCTTATCGGGTTCGACATCCCCTTCATGCAGAAGTACTACAACCTGGGCTACAGGAAAACAATAGACACGCTGATCGTCAGCCGTCTCATGTACCCTGACCAGTCCGATCCCAAGTTCCCCTTGAAGATCCCCGCCAAGTCTGGCGTGGGTCATCGCACATCCCATGCACTCAAAGCCTGGGGCCTCGCCCTCGGTGAGCCTAAGGATGAGTACGATGGTGGTTGGGAACATTACTCTGTTGAGATGAGAGACTACTGCATACAGGACGTGCGTACTAACGTCGCCGTCTATGAGAAGCAACTCTCTTGGATCAACAACAACGCCAAGGTCATCCAGTTCGAGACCCTCGTGGGTATCTCCTGCTACAAGATGACCGACAATGGCTTCGGCTTCCGGTACGATGATGCTCGTGAACTTGAGCTCGAACTACTGGGCAACAAGGCTGAGGCCATGGGTAAGCTGCGCATTATCTTCCCTGACATCGTGACCGAAAGGTACAGCGATAAGCAGAAGGATAAGGTTACCGGCCTGCCTAAGAGACTCAAGGATAACACCGAGGTGTTCAACCCCGGCTCCCCTAAGCAAGTCATCAAGAGACTTCACACTAAGTACGGATGGGAAGCTCCGCTCAATGAGCGAGGCACCGGCTCAGTTGAGACTGAAGTACTCAAGGACCTTGACTTCGTGGAGATCCCCTACCTCCTGAACTACCGTGAAGCTGACAAGGCTTTGGGTATGGTACAGGACTGGATCAGACGCATCGACTCAGGTGCATCGCTTAGGATCCATGGTAACTTCAACCACCAAGGCACAGTCACCGGACGTGCTACCCACAACGCACCCAACGTTGCACAGGTAGACAAGTCCAAGGCTACCCGCCGACTGTGGTACCCTGGCATCGAAGGCTACGTGCAGGTGGGCGCTGACCTCTCAGGTCTAGAGCTCCGCTGCCTGGCTGAGATGATGTACGACTTCGACAAGGGAGCGTACGCTGAGGAGATCCTCAACGGTGATATCCACACCGCCAACCAGAAGGCCGCAGGCCTACCCACTAGGGACAACGCTAAGACTTTCATCTACGGCTTCCTCTATGGAGCTGGCAATGCTAAGGTCGGCGAGATCATTGGCAAGTCTGCACAAGCAGGCGGCAAGATCAAGCAGCAGTTCCTTAACTCCCTGCCTGCCCTTAAGCAAACCATCGACATGGCTAAGCACGAGTTCAATCGGAACGGATGCGTGGCCCTGCCTGATGGACGACGTGTACCTGTGCGCTCCGAGCACCGGGCACTCAACACCAAGCTCCAAGGCGACGGTGCTATCATCTCTAAGCTCTGGCTTGTCCTGGCTGAACGGATGTGCAACGAGCGCTTCGGAGTTGACGTGGTCAAGTTCATGGCTTGGGTTCATGATGAGATCCAGACTGCCTGTCCTGCTGACATAGCAGAAGAGGTGGGTGCAACCCTGGTCGAGGCAGCCAACGCGGCTGGTACTAAGCTCGGCTTCCGTGTGCCCATCGACGCTGAGTATGACGTCGGGGAGGACTGGTCGTGTACCCATTAAGAGTTCTCGGCTACAGCTCAGGCAACGCCCTGCCTGACAGATTGATACGACTGCTGGGTAACGTGACTCACACTCACGTTGCCTTGCAGGTGGGCGAAGCTGTCGCACATGTGGCAGTCGGTGACACACCCAAGTGGGTGACTCGCCGTACGTATGACAAAGTCTTAGGTAATCCGGCAACGGAGCTCTACCTTGGTACATACCAAGGCAACCTAACTGACCTGCACGCGCACCTATTCGAGGTCTCTACTCAACGCGCAACCATATGGCGGACACTGTGGCACCACTATGTAGTGGGCGGCATGCACCCAGGCTGTACCCAGCTGACGTGTGCACTGCTGCAATTTGTAAACTATGATGTCCCCCTGATCCCGAACCCGGATACTCTACTGGAGTATCTGCAATGCCCTTCTTCATCTTAGCGACGGTAGCCCTAGTAGGTTACCCGCTCTACATTTACTACACCTCTAACAAGTAAGGATACACCATGCGTATCATTGCATTCTCAGGACGTGCCCGTGTGGGTAAGTCTCACATCACCAGCACCCTTGCCTCCATCCTCTGGGACAGCGGCGACTACATCCCTGTCGTCCTGCCCCTGGCTGCACCACTCAAGGCTGCGGCTGCTGAGGCTGGCTTCGCCAAGGACGAGGACCCTGCTGGCTACCGTGAGTACTGCCAACAGTACGGCGCAGCCGAGCGGGAAGCTGACCCCAACCACTGGCTTGAGCTGTGGCATAGCATGTTCCTCGACAAGATGATGAACGAACTCAACCACAAGGAAGAGTACGTAGTCATCGTCGACGACGTCCGCTACGCTAACGAGCTTGAGCTCATCAACAACCTGTCCAACAGCACCACTATCTTCATTGACGAGGGATCCCGATCCGGAACTCTGGAAGATGACGACGCCGCCTGGCGTCAGCATCACTCCGAGTATCTCGCCAACGAAGCACACGCTGACTGGGACGACAGTAAGGTTGACTTCGATGCCCGCTTCATCAACGATGGCATGGCATACAGTAACCTTAAGCACTACCTCACTGACGGTGAGGGCCTCGGGTCTGTCATTAACTCATGGCTTGGACTCCATGAGTGCGACTGTCTGCCCTGCGAAGTACACAACACCAACGACCCTAGCCTGCTCCGTGATGCTGCTGCATCTGCGGCGCTGGTCAAGACTGTCAAGGAGATGTGTGATGATGATGATGACATGACCGACGAAGACCTGGCTGCCATTGAGCGCAGCCTCCAGTCTATCCTCGGCGAGGACATCAGCCTTACTGACATTGACTTTGACGATGACGACACCATCTCTGATGCCCAGCGAGTGGAAGAGATCATCGAGGATTACCTCGACGAACTCGACGCACTTGACATCGAAGAGGAGGACGAAGATGATAACGAATAACTTCGCCGCTCCTAAGGACATCATGATTGATGCCGACATCCTGATCCATAAGGTGGCCTTCAAGGCCGAGTCCAATGGCACCGACAAGTACCTGGAGCGTAACCTCTGGGATCTTGTCTGGGCCTATACCCCTGACTTCCACGAGGGTGACATCACTCTCGCTCTGTCCTGCTCACGCAAGGACAACTACCGCAAGGACTTCCTCCCCTCCTACAAGGAGCACCGGAACAAGAAGCCTGCACCTGTGTACCTGCCCGCTGCCAAGGCCCTGCTCCTAGAGCTGGCCGACAAGCACGGGTGGGGGATCGCGTATGAAGACCGCATGGAAGCGGACGACCTGATGGGTCGCGCCTCCTCCTCCGGTACTCACATCTCGATCACCATCGACAAGGATCTCCGCACCGTGCCTGGATGGCACTGGAATCCTGACAAGGAATGGGAGCCTGTCTTTGTCTCCGAGACAGAGGCATCTCGCTTCTTCCACCAGCAGTGGCTGACTGGGGATATGACTGACAATATCCCTGGCCTGTACCGCGTGGGCCCTAAGAAAGCCCAGGCTCTACTGCATAAGGTGGCCTACCCCAACTGGTCCATGGCCGTCATGGCTGAGTACCAGAACCGGGGTCAATCCGAGGAGACCTGCATGGCCATGTGCCACTGCATCCGGATCCTCCAAGCTGGCGAGACCCCTGGCTCCTGGAGCCCCTGGTCCTGACCCTAACAACCTCCTGATATGGGTGAAATACCCCATACTCAGTCCTTTTCTCCAGACACCGATGTAAAGGAAGTACTCAGATTTGGTTGATAAATGTATGTAAGTTATCCTTTGGTTACTTACAATCTGTTATAACCTAGTGTACTGAATACCGTCTATATACATATAATGTGAACACTCGTTTACATAGAGCCTCCCTTAATTGGGTCGCTCTTTTACCACACACTGTGGGAATGCGATCACATACGAAAGGATAGATTATGGCGAACATTATGACAGCCCTCTGGAACAAAGTCCACGGCATGGGTATGACCCACCCCAAGGAAGCTGGCCCTTTGCTTTGCGACCTCGACAAACGACTCAAGAACATGGAGGCCCGCATTGAAGAACTGGCCAATGATAGATCCAAGCCTGCTAAGGCAGCTCGAAGAGACATTCCAGCCAAGCCTAAAGGCGACAATGGCTGATGCCCTCGACCCCCAACTGGCCCTCCGTGTGGCCCACATGGCTGGTGTGAATGAAGTCATCACCAAGCTCAAGCTCATTGAATCCAAGCAACGAAAGGAACGTGGCTAATGGCAGACAGATCTAGTATTACTAACACAGCTAACGACCTATTCGATAGACTGTACAATAACGAGAGCATCTCAGGTACCGACAAGTTCGGTAACAAGAAGCGCTTCACTGACTTCAAGGAAGCGTGGGACGGTGGCCTCAACCCCGTCCGCCGTATGGGACGAGAGTCTGCCGACATGATGGCAGCCTTCAACGCCGACCTCTCCGTGGACCGTGAGTCCTACGAAGGTGCTGGCGCTCTCGACTTCGACTCTTACTTCAGCAGTCTTGATGGTATCCAAGGTGACCTTACGACAGCAGCTGGTATGCTGACGCAGGGTACTGGCAGTCCCATCAAAGATCGGGCGGCCCTTCGTGCTGCTCGTACTAAAGCTATTCAAGAGCGGCAGCAAGCTAAGAAGCTACTCGAACGTAGTGACCTCCAGTATATGGATGAGTCATCTACTTACAAGGACCCTATGACAGGCGAGATCATTACGATGACTGAGTCTGGTATGGGTGCAGCTTCTTACCAGCGATCCACTCAAGGAATCTATGACGCGGCACTGGAACAGTACCAGTCTAAGTTCTCTGCCCTCGCATCTGCGCAGGGTATCAGCGAGTGGGCGCTCTACAAACGAAGTCATGGTATCTCTGATGACGCACAGTCAGCAGGAAACGAACAGATGATCATGGATCAGACAGCGGCAGGCTTTGCCTCCCTGGCTTCCTCATCTGCACAGGGACGCATGGCGTCTTACCAGACCGAGTTGAAACTGCGCACCGAGACAGCGGAAGCTGAGCTCGATAGCCGCAAGAAGGCTAACCTTACCGTCACACAGATGGAGAAGGATAAGCTTAGGCAGGCTAAGCAGATTGATAATAGTATCACCGATATAAACAAGATGTTCTCTCAGGCAGACTACGACTTCCGACTTGCAGCTGATGCTCAGGTTAATCAAGGCGTAGACTTCCGGACTGATCGTCCTACTTAATAAGGAGGTCACCTATGGGTGCCCCAGATATCCCCGAAGCAATGTCTTCAGAGGAAATGCTCGACATGCAGCGGATGACCGCCGAAGCTCAGCTCTCCCTGGAAGACCAGCGTATGGAGAACATGCTCGAAGTTGAGCAGAAGAGAACAGACATGGCTCATGCCGAGAAGGAACGACAGCAGCAGCAAGGCGTGGCCGAACAGGCTGCACTCGCCGCTATGGAGACCGATCTCTCAGCAGAGGTTGATGCTCAGGCTGAGGCCCAGGACAAGGATGAAGATCTACTGTCCGGGTTTGGAAGCTCTCTTCTTACAGGTATGAATCAACAGGGCAAGCGCCCTAGTTAAGGAAGTATAACATGCAGACAGCACCAGAAGGTTCTAACTACGAACGATTCGCAGTGCTTGACGGGGATAGGAACACTACCCTGAGCAGGATGCGATCGTTATCTGCGCTTACTCTTCCGTCCATCCTGCCACCACAGGCCTGGGACTCAGACGAAGCTCTGATCCAGCCGTGGTCCTCCGTTGCATCTAGCGGTGTGACGGCGATGTCGAGTCGAATGCTTAGTGCGTTGGTTCCTATCAACGACATGCCATTCTTCAAGTTCGAGGTTAAGTCCGGACTTGAGCCTGATCAAGAGACATCCGAGTTCCTCGAATCTCTTAGCTATCAGGTCTACAACAAACTCATTACCGGTAACCTCCGGTCCACTGTCTTCTCTGCACTGCAGCAGCTCATCATTACTGGTGACGCCCTGCTCGTGGAGGAAGATGACTACTCATTCCGCACTATCAGGCAGGATCACTACGTGCTCCGCCGTGATATCGTCGGCCAGCCCGTGGAGATCATCCACCTGGACTTCGTCGAAGACGACGGACGTACCCCAGGCATGGAACTCTGGGGATCAGCCGATGAATACTCTATCCCTGGGTTCAAGACGTTGTTCACACGATGTCTTAAGGCTACGGATAGTGAACAGTGGGAGTGTAGAACAGAGGACATCGAAGGTAACTTGGTTACGGAAGGTACATACGAAGTCTCACCTTATATCTCCTTGCGCTGGGCGCAGGTGACTGGTGAGATGTACGGTCGAAGTCATTGTGAAGAGATCTACGGAGATATCACAACCCTCGACGCTTATACCCAGAGCATGATCGAAGGCCTCGCGGCTGCCGGTACGTTCTGGATGGGGATCAACCCCAACGGTATCACTGATATCGAAGACATCTCGGGACAAGACAACGGCTCATTCGTGAGCGCCCGTCAGGAAGACGTGTTCGTCGTGTCCCCTGCCCAGACTGTTCAGCCTCAGCTTCAAGCTATCATGCAGGCTGTCAACACCATGCGACTCGAAGTCTCCAAGCACTTCCTCAATCAGACCGGGGCCACCCGCTCCGCTGAACGAGTGACTGCGACTGAGATCCGCATGCAAGGGCAAGAGCTTGAGACCGTCCTTGGCGGCGCATTCAGCTCAATCGCACGTGAGTTGTTCGTCCCTATCATTAATAGAACTGTGTACCTGATGATTGACGAGGGTCTGATTGACCCCGCCATCGCAGATCAGTTCAATGAGACTGGGCTGATCAACACAGAGATTATCACAGGCCTTCAGGCTCTGAGTCGTGACAACGATCTGCAGAAGCTGATGCAAATGGGTGATATGGTGCGGAACCTCCCTCCGGAGGCAGCTCAGATGTTCAAGTGGGATGAGTACGGACGTGCTCTGATCACTGCCCTTGGCTACGACCCCGCTAACTGGGTCAAGTCCGAGGATGATGTAAGACAACAACAACAGAATGATATGGCTGCTCAACAGGCCATGCAGATACAGGGACAGGCTACTCAAATGGGAGCAGAGGCTGCAATGGGGATGGCCGCGCAAGCGGGCGCTCAGCAGCTTGGCCTTTGATCGATTTCATTCGCATTGAAAGATGACTAACTATGCGATACATTACCCTACTTATTACAACCCTCTTTGCTGCGCCCGCTCTTGCTGGCGACTTCACGATCTCATACGATCATGTAGAGATGGTAGTGGATTATACTGGCACCGTGGAGTTCCATGACGACGCTAAGCTCAAAGAGCTGATGGTCGACGCTGGATCCCAGGATGTCTACATCTTTATCAACAGTCCCGGCGGTTCAGCATGGGGAGGCGTAGGCCTCTACCTTGAAGCGCAGAAGTGGGACAACCTTATCCTGGTAGCAGGTGCAGACTTCGGTGCATGGAGCGCCGCTGCTATGTTCTGGATGGGCGCCGAGTCGAAGCACGTGGAAGTTGGCGGTATCGTGGGACTACACCTCGCTTACTGCAACCCTTACAACCCACCCGGTTGTGACACCACTGACATCGACGCGGCTATGCTCGCTATGTTCCACGAGACCTTTGGTCAGGAGCAGGGTGACCGCATTTGGAAAGGCCTGCATGATATGCGCGACACACACGGCGTATCAGGATGGGTCGGAATCATTAACAGCCGCTTCCACATGGAAGGGTGGTTCACGTTTGATTCCTCACTAACAGAAATCAAGCCCTTTGACATTGAAGGGTAATCGAAAGGACGATTATGGAAAACGAAGAAGTTACACAAGCAGGCGCACCCGTCCAGGGTCAACCTGCAATCCCCGCCGCTGAGGAGGCGCCCGTTGCGGC
>OCVR010000901.1_pt1 | contig 24355 bp, 18 predicted proteins | sample 1539091 | NCBI WGS metagenome assembly OCVR01 (sample SAMEA3355530, study PRJEB22509) | marine metagenome | biome: marine; feature: coastal ocean; material: water | place: USA | collected 2010-08-07 | depth 16 m | reverse complement strand
CTTCATCAATTAAAAGGTCAAGCTCATCACTCGCAAGGTTAGGGAAAGCCTTTTTTACCCTATTGTGTACCCAAGTCGCTTTCTCACCACCATTCACAGAGCGGTCTTCAACCTTACCCTTACGATAAGCCCACTCTTCAGCACCAGATATAGCTTTACGCACAGCGATACGAGTTAATACCTTATGCTCTTCGCTCAGTTGGATCTTAAAACGCTTAGTCAATAAAGATACGCCATAAGTGGCTAAAGCTGTAAGAAGCGCACCCAATACAGGGATGACTTCACTAATGATATGTTTCATTATCTCTTCCATTATAAATTCCTTATGAAGATGACTTGGTGCTAGGGATAGCATATGTTTTTATTGGAGATCCGTTTACTTGAATACCATAATGGTGCTCATCGTTCGCAGTGGAGTTAACTCTCTCTGAGGGTCTGTTTACTTCAAGAGTCGCTGTTAAATGACACCCTGCTACAGGTGGTATATGAGCAAGGCTCACCTCGTCATTAACATCAAACATCTTAGCTCCATAATGCCCTGTATATAGGACAAAAACTAACTCATGATCACCAGGTAGGGTAAGCTCGTTGGCGGTAGGCATTGTTTCAACTAAACTGACATCTATACCGTTTATTTGAGTCTGCAAAGGCTCGTCTAGGTTGTATGTTGACTTATTATTATGAAGCATACCCAATTCGGTGATGAGGTCGATTTCAACACCTGAGTTGACCTCTAGGTTCTCTTCATCTCTATTAGGAACGTTCGCACTAAATACAGCCTTATTCAGCATATAATCAAAAGGGTCTGCTGCGAAAGTATCACCCATAGATGAAGTTCTAACGGCACTCTGTGAATAGTCATATTTACCATCGGTTAAAGTTTCAGAGTGACTACCCCCTGTAGAATCACTTACAAGAGGGTATAAGTGAGCCATGTGGTTCTTGTTAGGGAAACTTGGGTTAGTGCTAGGGTGTGTTGATAACAAGTGGATAAAAGGCTTCTTAAAAGCGTTAGTAGGCGAAGGGAATGTTATATTAGCCATAGTGCCTGTAGATCTATTATGCGCCATAATAACTTCTGTTAAGCTTTTAGGCGCAGTAGAGGTATCTGCAATACCACCAGGTCGTGTATGAAGAACTCTGAAAGAACAATTCCACATAAGCTTTTGCTGTAGCCCCATTTGGTTAAAAGCAAAAAACGCATTTCTTAAAAGGCTATTTTCGTTCGCCATCCTCTTTTCTGCCAACTCAAAAGAGTCACGAACAGTTTGGTCACTTTGGTTCATATCATTCGGCATAACACCTGCGCCAATACGCATAGGCACACCAAAGTTTAAAGGACTAATAAACCCTGAACGATCACTAAAACCACCCAACGCTGTACCAAGATCACCAACAAATAAAGTATCGAGACTGTTATCGGGTCCTACAGAGGGTGCTTGGTTTGTTGAATAAAACCCAGGGCTTATGGTGGTGTCATACTTATTAGCTAAAATAGCGGGCATAGTGAAAGTGTAGTCAGAACTAAGTGCTACTGCATTTAACCCTGTTTCAAAAGAAGTCCTAACAAGGTCAACAACGCCTGCCACCGTATGTGTGTTTAGAGAAGCTCTCAATACAGGTGTAGACCAAGCGTCATAGTACCCATCAAAGTTATTAGGTAGCTGTTGAGTGCCACCTGCTTCATACGAATAAACTTCAGAGCGCTCGTCATAAGGAAAGTAACTTTCGTTTGAAGAAATGTCATTCCAAGCAGCAACGCTGTCTGAATTCAATAATTGGTTGAACCCAACATAAGCTTCAGTGATACTACCTGCTTGAGAAGCATAAATTCGACTAGCAGGTATAAATACGGGGCCTGGAGCTAATTCTTCCCCATCCGAACCAATAGCGGGAAAACTTATCTGATTGTTACGAACGGTAAAATTCCCACTATTGTCTGTAACGTATGTAGTAGTGTTTGTGTCTGTCGTTTGAGAAGCGTGTAGTTCATAGGGGAAAGTAGCCCTACCTGAAACTTGAATATTGTTTGCGCTTGTGACTTCACTTACATCTACATTATAACTTGCATCAACAGTGTCTTGATCGGGAGTAGTACCTATCTGAGCAGGGAAAACCTCATTAGCATTATCCCTAGTAATCACTACATCATCATTAGTAGTCCCAAAAGAAACTTTACTCTTTAGCTTGAAGGGTACTAATGCTGGAGTGATTAAGCTGCGCCTTCCAAACTTAGGGTAAACCGTTAAATTAAAGTCTACACTACCAATGTTTGTATAAACATCAGTAGTTCCATCAGGGTGAGGTGCTTTAATCTTATGCATAGCGGGATGATACCAATGCACAAAAGGATGTCGATAATGGTCAAAAGGGAGATTTAAAGGATCTACATCGCCTTCATTTCTTATTACGAAGTTTCCTGCCTCTGACAGTGCAGGAGACTCTGCTTGAATTAATGGTTCGTTTTCACCATTAACCAACTTTTGAGTATCCCCTAAGCCATGTGCGACCTTTAATAAAGCTTCGATGCCCTCTGCAAAACTAAAACTACCCTCTAACACACTATGTTGATGTTTAGGCATAGTCATCCAATGAGTAAGACTCAAAGGCTCTACCTTCATAAACAAGTTTAAAGAGTCTACCAACTCGTTACTTGGTATACCTCTGCTATCCACAGCACCAGGATAGAAGTCACCAATATGGTATCGTAGTCTCATAGCGGTACAACGATTGTGCCACAAGTCCATAGAATATATGGGGTCATCTGCATTAGCAAGTAACCCACCACCTGCCCATAAACCTGCGCCCAAAGTGGCGGCATTACGTGAAAATCTATTCCAAGCCCCATAGCTTAATGATATATCCCTATCACTAGCAACACTCCTATTGTAAGAGCGTATACCACCTGTGGGTTGATATTGTTGTAGCAAAAGCTTTGGATCAAACTCAATCCTATTTGCAGGTATAAACTCATTTGAGTTAAAATTGGCATAAGTGCTTGAGTTAACAGCGCCACTATAAGAGTCAAGAAACAAGTTACCATTAACGTCTTGGGATTGATCTACAGGTATTTGGAAAGCAGTACTTGACGCATCCATATTTGGGAAAGGTGTAGCACCGCCTACTTGGTTATTCGTTAGGTTTGGTGTTTCACTGATCGTGAATAAGTCCATACTCTTATGAGCAGTAGTCTTAATCGCTAACTTACGAAAGTTAATACCTTGTTGAAAAGCAACTGCTTGAGCTATACCCTCATCCCAACCACGTATAGAAAAGTCGCTGGTGTTATAACCATTGTCATCTGCACTAACTAAAGTATTTCCTTCTTTTTTATATAAAGACCAACCTAAATCTTCATCGGTAACATTAACGGTATGGCTACCTCTAGTTCCTTTATCCCTTAAAAGATATGAAGACGTACCTGTTAAGAATGACCCATCGGTATGTTCTGTGTTTACAGTAGAAGCTGAGATAGGAGATAACATCTTTAGAGAGCCTACACCATATCCCGCTTGAGCCACACTTGCACTCGTATTACTAAGTGTATAATCAATAGCAGATGGTATTCTATACCCTTCTGACGTAGCACCCAAAGCTGACCCAATACCACTCATACCTAGTACTATCTGATCTACAAAAGACAAGTGGGCGCTAACTGAAGAGAAGACTAATGGAGCGTTCGCCCCATAAATAATACCACCACGTAAACCATAAAGAGTTCTACTCTTCATATTATCTACAGATAGGTCTACTTGGTTATGAAAAACTCTGGGGGGTGCTTTAAAAAAGGCAGGTTGAGAACCCATATCTAGCACAGGCAAGCCATTTATTAGTACTATTGCCCTTTGGAAAGCACTCCCCGTTGAAAGAAATGCGTGAGCAATTGGCGGGACACTAACGTCTGTACGTGCGCCTGGTACGAATAAGGGGCTGAGTGTTTCTAAATTAGTTGGAGAACTATTACCCGACTTACTCTCTGCATTAAAGATATTTAAGATAACAAAATCATTTAGATCAGAGTTGTTTACCTTTTGAAATACACCTTTTAAGAAAGCCCAATACAGTCTATCTAAATTGTTTTCTTCTGCACTAAAGAAGTGTGCTGGAGTAAGACCTAACTCTTTGTATGGAGACTCTTGATCCCCTATAGTGGTTTCAGTTAGCACCCCTGCTGAATCAACCTGTTGCCAAAAATGCGATTGTAAGTAACCATCATGACCACTCGCATTAATATCAGCAGCGTCAGTTATAGCTTGGTAATCCACAAACTTATTATCAGACAGTAATCCAAGTACATGAGATCCCTTTAAGGAAGTAACCGCTTGATTATTGTGAGTATCACCTTCTACAGAACTCCAAACCATAGCCACACGAACGCACCACCTTAGTTGAGTTCTGTGTGTAGTCTCATAACCTAGCCCAGCGGACACAAGAGATGTGTCTTCAACAGAAGATACATCCTCTTCAAACACCTGCACATATGTTACTAGTTGAGGTAGGTTACCAAGGCCGTTAACCAAACTATCTGCTTGTGTAAATGCGGCATCGTATAACTCCCTATAATCTGTCAAGGTGTTGGGTGGTAGGATGTAATATGTACTTCCAACAGTGGGGGGTGAAGCAAGGTCACCTACCCAAGTAACTTTATTACTTAGTACGGTAGATACTTCTTTTTCAGTCCCGTCTGAAAACCTAATTCTACAGCCACCTTCTTTAATACGAATTACATGATCTTTAACAGCAACATTAACTATACTCGGTTTAGTGCTAGTGGCGACATCTGCATAAGCAGAGGCTATTACTTCATATTCGTCAAACCCTGTAATACGATGATCATCACTAAAAGCCTTCTCATCATCTACTATACTAGTTAAGTCACTACTTGTTACAGTGCCTTTGAGTAAGTAATTAGAAAACGGTCGATCCGTACCTACCTGATTAACATCGGTAAGTATCTTACCATAATCAAAAATAATATTAGGGGATAAGGTATCAGCAGCTCTGTAGCAAGCTGTGTCTACGACTCCCTTACGACTATCTAGCCTACCTAAAGACAAGGCAAAGTTATCATTATTTCGAGTATCAATGGGGTTAACTGCGTTTACAGCAGTCATAGCCCAATCTTTATAATCTAATTGAGATGGCCCATAACCCATCTTCTCTACCAAAGCAGAGGTAGTTTGCGCTTGTATAGCCTCACTTAGGTCATTTAGATCTACATCAAGGATTGGTTTACCTTGTTGGAAAACGACTTTTTTGTACTGTTTTGTTTTATCAAATTCATGATTTGGGTTACTTAGGTTAGGTGATGATGACATTATTAACTCCTGTTGATTGAAAACTGAACGTCTACCACACGCTCAATAACTAATGTATTATCTTTGTCGATCAGTGGGTGCGTGATCCAATTAAACATGATTCCTGAGTTTATTGCCGCAGTAGCGTTACCACCGAATAAACCAAACTCTCTTAAACTACCGTTGGCTTCATTTTCACCTAAAACTCTTGTGATTTTAAATCTAGGGCTGAGCAGGGGTGGGTTTAAAGCCACCCCTGAACTATTTAAAAAAAGACAATCATCAGCGGTTAAAGCTAACCGAACAGACTCATTTTGTAAGGTTGACTGTGTCACAGGTTTAGTCACAACCTCTCCCCAAGAAGCATCACCCGAACCAATAGCCATATACCTTATAGGGTTGACGTTACTGAATAGGTTATGCGTAGCTTCTTCAATACCCAAAAGCCTAGCGGTTAATAAGTTCAAAGCGGAGTCTTGTATTTGATTAAAAGACCAACCTCTATTTTCAGTTTTTTCAGAACCGCTTAAAGACTTCCACTTCAAAGTGTCCTTAAATTGTCCGATCATCCGTAGTTCTATCATATTATTTCCTAGTTAAGTACGTTATGGAATAGTCTACCTACATTACCTAACGTAGTAGAACTCCAAATAACATTGGTTGCAGACTCAAGGGAATTTGGGTGAGGATAAGTATACATCACACCTGTATTACTTTCATCTGAAAAAGTTTCTACAATTATTAGGTTACCCGCTTCGTCTATATTACGTAAATAGTCATCATCGTCAGAGTCTAGTATAGACAAAGATAAGTTATCTTGATAATAATCCGCAACCTGTATATCAAAGTTAGCATAGTGAATAGCTATATAAGCTAACAACCTTCTTATCTTATCTCTTGCTAAGTTACTTAATAAAGGTGAACTATTTATTGGATATGTTAACTCGATTAAAACACCAAAAGTGTTTAACCAATTGTTATTATTAAACATCATTCTAAAGGGGTTCTCTGGTGAGTTATCTCTATAAACATTATTTGGATTAGATAAGTCAGGAGTCCCATTGAAAGGTAAAGAGTTAACCTGGTCAGCCCAAACCCCATCTACCAACTCATCCCACCCTTGTGGAGGAGTCAGTGGGTCTAAAAAGTCTTCAGGCATAGCGGTTGTTACTACATGGTTATAGCCTTCATGAAGCTCTACGTTCCAACCTGTTAACTCTTGTAATGCTAGTTCAAAAGCATTGTTTGTGCCCTTTGCCTTCCATATATCAAGGGCATTAACGGTTTCATTACGCCTTCTAAGCTCTGTAAGCTCAAAGTTTGTAGGCCAACCAAGCATATGGTCTATGTAAGGGATTAATGAAGCATCTACGTTCTCTACCGTATATCTTTTACTGCTGAACTGATCTAATCTATCTTTTATCTCATCAAGAGGGTTACCTAATATTTGACAAAGACGATATAAGGTATCATTCGCTTCTGACTTGTCTTTTATCTTAATTCCTCTTGGGAAGTAGTCAAACATCTGTTGACCAAAAGCCGAAAGGTTAGAGCTAAGAGCAAAAGCTCGGTCATGCCCATTAATAGGTGAAAATACCCAAATATTTTGGTTTTCTACAGTGGCTTCATAAAATACAGTATAGTACCAAATCTTTTTAGCATCAGTTACCTCATGGTCTAAAAAGAAGGTGTAGTTATCTCTATCTTGTAAGTTACCAGACAGGTCTTGCTCTACAACCAAAATAGCGGTTGAATCTGCATAACCTCTAGGGAACTCTTTAGCCTTTTTTAGTATACGTAGCTTACCTGTTAATACATAACCATCTAAGTCACTAGGCAACGAATATAAGACTCTTATATGATCACCTAGCACATTTGTTAGTGGTTGAGTATCAAAGGGTTTCGTACCAACAGGTAAGTTACTATGTTCTACTTTTAAAGGTGAGTTAAACCCTAATCTTGGTACTGCCCTCGTACCGTCACCCACCTCTCTTACAAAAGCAAACTGCCAATACTCATGGGTAGACATATTAGATTCCCCCAACATACGTAAGATTAAATTGGGAAGGTTCAAGCCTTCCGTCATTTCTTAAAGGTGATACAATAATCTCATAAGGTTTTGTCTCTATGTTTCCTAGATAGTTATCTGTAGAGAACTCCCATATATCTCCAATAGTTGGAGCAACCCCGCCTACAGATATAGATAAACCAAACTGCTTTTCTTCTCTTAATTGGTCAGAACTAGCATTGGTATTGTAGTAGGAAACCTGAGTAGTTGCGCCACTACCAAAGACTATAACTTGTCCATTGTCGTCTTTTATTAAGTCCGCATTAGAAACCCTAACTATATAAGTAGTCCCTGACTGCCACTCAACTTGATAAGTCTTCCTTACCATTTCTTCATTTATATCAAATAAAGTGATGTCAGCACCTACAAAGGCATCCTCATTACCTGCCCTCCATCTTAATGTAGGGATACGGTGGAGACTCGTTACATTAACGAAGTCAACACCCCTTGTATTCTCAATAACCTGTATTATCTGAGATAAAGGGATATTCTCATCAAACTCGTTTGTTAACTTATTTATTAAACCTTGTAGGGCAATGTCCACATCAAACTCCACTGTTTGACGTAAAAGGTTTGGGAAGACGTGAATAGCAGCTTCTAAATAAAGATTAACGGTGGTCGGTGCTAATACAGAAATTCTAGTAGGCACAGGCTTTTTTTGATTAAGCCATCTACCAACCTCACCTAAAGTACCCCAACCATTTTGAATAGATTCATACCACCTGCCATCAGGTATAGGGTTATCGCCTTCGGTAGCTATATATACTTCTACCTCTAAAGGACTACGACCCTGAACAGCCCTAGCAGACCTAACACCCTTCCCTGGTGTTTTCAAAGCCATCGCTTCAAAGTCTTCTAGTGTTACACATCTATCTAGCGCCCTTAGAGTTAATGGTGCACGTTTTTTAGCAACACTAACATCTTCAGGATCGCTCCCTCCCGAAGGTTGGCTTACATTGTAAACTTCAGAGACTCCTTGAATATTATCAAACTCGATAATACTACCTACGCCCGCACGATTGGTTTCTTCACCCCCATCAATGCGATAAGAAACCACAATAGCCCCAAGAGATGGTGGAATTCTTCCATTAACCCCATCCCCAAATTTAATCAAGACTTCTTCAGTGCTTAAAAACTTGTAAACAAAAACAGAGTCCGTTGGCTCAGTGCCCATAAAAGATTCTCTTGAAGAGTATATATCCCCACTGATTGTAACTTTTATAGATTCCGCTCCCCCTATACCCAAACAAACAGGAGAACGAGGTAGTAAGAAGATTTGGTCGGCACTGCCATCCGACACCCCAACCCCCTCTTCTACCCTTGTACCCGCCACAAAAAGCAAGCGGTCATCTATAGAACTAGCCTCATTAAATGTTCGAGTTACTAATGTTTGTTCGTAAGATACACAATATAACCCCGCCAAACCTAATTGTACGGACTCTTCTAGTTGGTATTGTAAAGAGTCTAACTGGTTTGATTCACCTGTTCTTACAGTAAATCCCGCAGGTAGATTAACATTATCTTCTGTGGTTCTAATCACCATACCCACTGTGGCAGGTGTCGCAGGTGCAAGCTCATAGCCAATTAATCTCAGTAGGCTTACAATAGCTTCCCTAGTTTGTGCGGTTGCTAGATAAGATTCATTTTGCACACGATCTAACTGATAAGAAAGAATATCGGCAACGTAAGCAACCGACTCCAAAAGAGTCACCCCAATGTCACCTGGTTCACGATCTGTCCATTCAGGGGTAAGCTGTGTGGCTACTTTGAGCATTTCACTCAAAATTGCTTCATAATCTCTAGCTGTATAATCTATTTGTATAGGTAAACCACCTAATGTTGTCACTTGATTTCTTAAAGGCATAATTCAGCTCCTATATATAGAATGTAATATTCTCAAACTCGTTACTTGTGTCTATTTTAAATTCCATACTTATCAAGAGTTCGCCCTCACGATTTGGTTGTTCCACTACCACGTCTAAAACAGTGACCCGCCCCTCCCCACTCTCAACGCCTTGTCTTATTTGATGTTTTAGAAAACTTCTTTCAGACTCTTCTATACTTCTAAATAAGTAATGGTAACCTACCGAACCTATATGAGGGTTCATTAGTCTATCTCCAAGAGAAGTAAGAACTATAGCCTTTATATTCTCTTTAATCTTGTCTACACCTGTAGATGTGCTTAGAGCACCCCTACGACTAAACGTCAAAGGGAAAGACAGCCCTTTTAATATAGGCATATATACTCCTTACTCTTGGAACTTACTTGCATTATAATCTTGAGTGGTGAGCAAAGGGTCTACCATTCTTTTCCAATTAGTAGTCACCCGCGTTTCAGCGTCTTCCACCTTTACAACAGCATCCTCTGACCTCTTAACCATCTTATTGAAGAGGTCTGCTACCTTCGCAGCCCCTCCTATAGGATTGGCAACTTGGGCGTGGAGTAAAAACACCCCACAATAAGCAGATTGTTTACCCCTTAGAACAGAATCCTTATCAGGAAGCCCTTTATCTGTGTGAGGATTTGATGAATCAAAAGCTAAGTCATACGAAGGGAAAGATTCATGATGAGGGCTATTTATAATAGCTCTCGCAAAGTCCTCAGAAGTTCCTGTCCCAGACAAAGAGAGAACAGCCTGTGCTTCTCCAAAAGCAAATAGTTGAGCTAAATCATTTACGGCATTGAGTACCGCTTGTATTTGGGCTGTAGTAGAAGAAACCTTCTTACGAGCAAGCTCTACTATTTCTGCTAAAGCTTGTGCGTAAGACTTACGACTCTCAAGTTTATTTAAAGTTTTAAGTAAAGACTTAACCAACTTCTCAATAGCAAAAAAGTCTGTTAAGTCTATTTTCATTGCGAAGTCAGGGTTCATGCCTGTTGACCCATTAAACAAGTAATTCTCCCCCCTAAACACTTCAGCTCTTTGTTGATACCTCCCAATACGGTCGTTTGGGTCAACACTCAACTTCCCAAATGAGCTTTTAAGATTCTCAAAGACACTTAATAAAGAGGATAGGTTTGGTAGCTGCCAAACCGCCATTAATACATACCCATAAGTTTCAGTAATGGTGACAGGTCTTCGGGAATCTGACTTATCTAAATACGCCATACCTACGTCATAGATAACTTCGTCTACAGTCTTACGGCTTTTTGGGGTTTGAGGGAAGTGTATTAAAGTGCTTATAGAGATACCTGTAAAAATATTAACTATATTACGAATAACCTCTTGAATAACCTCAATTAAACCTTGAAAACCTTCGGTAAAAACTCCCAAAATCTCGGCAAGAACATCTACAAGACCTTCTACTACTGAAAGTAGACTATTAAGACCTTGTGTAAAAGCATCCAAGCCTGCTAAAGCGTTTTCTATAGCACTTTGGTCTATACCGATTATACGTAACACATCTTCAGCATCCAAACCCTTACCCCACGATAACTCAAACTCGGCTAAAGCACTGTCCTTAAACTCTTCAGCACTATCCTTAAATTCTTCCCAACTTGACTCTCTAGTCAAGCCCCTTTGTTGAGCTTCTATTGGATTTGGCATGACCTCTACCTTTTGCTTTCATCATCTCTGCTCTTATTAAAGCAACAGCAGAAGTTAACTCCTTCTTTGCGTTTGCCCAAACAATAAACTGTAATGTGTCTGTGATTGTTGATTTTACTATTGAAGATTCCGTTCGTCTACTATTCAGTATATCATTAAAATGTTTTAAACGCTCAATCAGATCGCTTGCGTATTCTTCAGCCGTTAACCCCTTAGACTCCCAAGGAGATTCTAAAGAGTTTTCTATTTTTTTTATATCTAGTTCATTCATAATTAACTCAAAAGTTTTTGAAAACTTATGATAGCCCCCCTACCCCTGTGCCACTGCCTGTACCATTTCCCACCACAGGGGCGGGGTTAGTTTGAGCAACGGCTGTACCAGCTACATTAATAACACCCGATGGGTGCAAGGTGCTTAGATTAGTATTTACGGTAGTGTTGACAGTAGCCGTTAAGATCCAAGTGTGAATCGCTTGAGCATACAATTGCGCCCTTTGATTAATATTCTCCAACTCACTCGGTGTAGGAGTAAGGGGTTCTTCACCTGTGGCAGCACTCTTTTCATAAACTCTATTAATGACAGTAATATCTGCTTGGGCAAGCAAATCTCTTAATACATTTACATCTAATGCCATATCTCTAAACCTTACTTAAATATACACACTCTGAGAGTATTAATGGGTTAACAGTATTCATAAACGTGCTTCTCGCAGTCGTCAAGGCTATTTGTGCAGTAACAGAAGCGGTAGCCAATATAGGATTTGGTCCACCAAAGCCTGGTGTACTACCACCTGTATTGGTGAGTGCAAAGAAAGCATCTAAGGCAGTCAGAATACTTTCTAAGAAAAGCTGTAACTGTGTACCCATCACGACAGGCTCTTTCAAAAAAGGTATACTTGTAACCCCCAAAAGAGAAGCGGTGCTAGTTAAACTACCAAGATATACATGACCACCGCTTGATGCAGGCAAACCACCTCTCATAGAGATACCATAACGACTTACCTCTAAAAAATCTGAGCTTGAAATAGTAACATTGCCATTCAAACCTTGTATTATTAAAGAGTCTTCCCCAAAAAGAGGACTAGGTAATGTTGTTAAAGCGTTAGAAAAGCTGAAAAACCCTTTAGAAGCACTCGTTAAATCTAAGTTACCAAAACTAGTTAATAATAAGTCCCCACCCGATGATATATCAAATAGGTTTTGAACGGTCGCTTTTAAACCACCTGCGTCAAGAGATATTAGATCTTCTATATTAGCGGTTACACTTCCTATAGTGGCAGTTTGATCCCCCTTTACTATAGAGGTAACATTACCCATAATCTCCGAACTAACATCACCTTCCACTGTTTCTATATGATCACTAACCAACTCTTCTCTAGTCCCTAAAACAGTCTCTCGCTTACCTGAAGATCTAGTGATTAGATTCCCCTCGGTCGCTAACACTATAGTGCCGTCAGGTAAAATCTCTATATGCGCCCCTTTTGCATGATGTATCTGCACACGCTCCCCACCTGACGTATCATCAAACTCTAGTTTATGTCCTGATTTTGTCTGTAGTATAGTAACCTCACCATAGTCCGCTTCATAAGAGGAAGCGGGCACACCATACGAGCCTTTTAGATTGCCAAAATCCGATCCGTCAAAATGTCCTCTGCCATGCGCTGGCACAGAACTCTTTTCTGTTTGATACTCCATGCTTTCTTCTACATCAGAGCCATCACTAAGGTGACCATCTGACACTAAACCATAGTAACCACCTGTGTATATAGGGAATTCTGCTAAACCCTCTTCACACTCAACCCACACTAAAGAACCTATAGGAGGGACCGCAAAAAAACCACAATCACGCCCCCCATAAAAAGGGAAACAAGGCATAGCCCAAGGAGACTCACCTGTACCATAAAGCTCGGTATTCTCTAACTTAATTCTACCCCTTTTCTCAGGGTCTTGGTTTTGAGAAACCCTAGCCTTCCGTTTCCCGTATATGCGCCCATAATAACGACTTTGGTACTCTGTATCATCCATAATGTCTTAACCTCAGTATTTTAAACCTCTTTAGAGAGTTTATACTTTTATAAATTTTATATTAACAATATAACTTATTATATGTAACCAAAGAAGGTTTACAAAGTAATGCTTAAAGCCCTCAATTGTAAATACATCAATAAACACTAGTGTCAAAAAGGGACGGGGACTCGCTTCGAGGGCCCCTCCTTTTTTTTCTTTATAGCAGCGGCCTCTCGATCTTTTAACACCTTAGCCTCCTTAGCCTCCTTAGCATCCCTAGCATCCCTAGCATCAAGGTCAATTACTTGAACTGGTTTAGGCCCTTCTTCCCCCTTTGGTTTCCTTGTACCTTTACCCTTTTCAGGGTTGCCTTTAGAACCCTTGCTTTTTATAGAGGTCTTTCCATAATGGTTTACCGACTTAGGACTAGCCTTTACACACTCAAAGTTAGTGTTAAAACCTGATGCGCTGATTACGTGTTCTTCTTTTGATATAGAGTAATAACCATCTATACTTTTATATAGATCTATAATTTCTATTAGTTTACCAACACGCATAGTCCAATCACCTGCTTTTAACTTAATTCCCACAGTGGTTAAAGCCCGTTTACCCCTAGGAGCACTTTTTACTGCAGGTGTGAAAGTTGGTGTAGTGTCTTCTGAACTACTCTCTGACTTTGTGTTCTCTTCTTCATTAGAAGAATTAGGAGTTGTTGGATCACTCCTAACTTTTACTTTTTCTTGAAGTCGAAGAAAATACTGTGTATCGGTTTCACTTTTGTTTACCTGCCAAGTCTCCCCTCTTCTTCGTGCCTCTTTTTCTAATCTTTTTAAATAATTTTCCGTGTCATTATGGTTTTTACGACCGAGATCCGTAATATAGGTTGGGGGAAGGGCTTTATCATATATAGCGGTTTTCCAAATATATTCATCTTTAGTCTCTGAACCTTCTGTTGTGTCCCCTGAGACATTTTCAGCAGTTACAGTAGTAGTATTAGGTTCTGTGTCTTGCTTAGTGTTCTCTTTTGGCTCTTTTGACTCTTTGGGTAACGTATAATATTGAGCGTTAATAACAACCTTAGTGGTTACAATACCGTTATCACTGGTTGTGCTTGTATCCTTAATTTCATTAGGGATAAGAATAGCCTTGTTCGTCATTACTTCGGTTCGTAAAATACGATTATACTCAGTAATAGAATAGTCCTTAGTTCTTATCTGTACTATAGGTTTATCCATTACAAATTTCTTTTTAATAGTAAAGTAATGTACGTTATTCAGTGTTGGTACATTTTTGGGCACAACAGGAGTAACTATATAACCCTTCCACACTTCTTTTGCTTGCTTAAGAGCTTCGTTTTTATTCCCTCTAAAAGCCCACTTAGGGTAGCTCTGAGCGAGTGCTACACTATTACCCACTATTGTTTGCACACCATTTTTTGTAATAATGCCCACAATAGTAACAGAAACTTCTTGTTTACCAACTTCATTTTCCCCTGAGAGTTCTTGGTCATTATCTTTGCCATTACCTTTGACAGCAGTTCCTCTTTTCTTAGGGAATTTGGTTTCTACGTCTATAGATGTGATCATTGACGTAGGATAGCCATAAACCATCTTCAAAGGCTTTGAGCCTCTTTTGATTAACTCGTATTTAAAAGGAGTACTAAATCTAAAAGAGTCTAACTCAGGATTAAAATATAGATCAACATCTATCTTCTTAGCCGCCTCCCAAACCGCCATACCCATATCCCTACCCGCAGTAGCTATAAACCTACCATCATCCTCAAGTGCTTCAAGCTCCTCCTCTAGTAGCTCTGTTTTATCAAAACTTAACCCTAGTAAACTAGTTATTTGATCTACAGCAGACCAACCATAAGTATTTGTAAAAACCTCAGAGGAAGTAGTAGCTAACAAGCGACTCCCAATCACACCAACAACCTTTAAAAGAGCTGTTCCCTCTTCAAAAGAAATCTTACGCTGAACAACCCTTAAATTTTTCCACCTAGTATGGCTACCATAAAACCCCCATTTTACATCAAAGTATGCCCCTATTTTAAACTTTTCTATAGCTCTTCCTGGGTGGCTTTCAAGATGTTCGCCACCAATAGTCATGTTGACTTGTAGCTTTCTATAGCCAGGTATATATAAAGAAAATTCTACTTTAGGATATTTACCTACTTCGTTTGTTAACTCCATAGACTTCAAACCATGACGTGTTGGTGTCATCTTTGAAAAAGCCTTGTTAGGGGATAGGTAGAATAAAGCCTCTCTATTTTCATCCCCCCTTAATGTAATCCAAGCATAAGGCTGTAACTCTGTAAATCCTACCTTATACGCCATACTTTCTTCATAATAAGATTGTGTAGTCGGTAAACTATTAGTAAGACTAATCCTTTTTGGTGCTCTGTTACTTGCTCTTTGCTTAACTTTTTTTACTGCTTTAGGTGATTTTTTCTTTGTCTTCTCTTTTTTGACAACTCTTTTATTTGGCCCTGCCATAATAACTCCTTAGTAAGCATTAACTTCGGTATTCGGTGGGATTAATAAAGAGTCACCTTCTTTTAGGTTATTAACTTCTAGGAGAGGGTTATAATCAGCAATAAACCACCACAATTTAGCGTCACCATAATAGTGTAAAGCCAACTTATGAAGAGTCTCACCCTGTTTAATAGTATGAGAGATTAAGTTTAAGTTAGACACATAAGAAGTAAATCTTAAAAGTGGCGTTAATGTTTCCCTAGCAGGTATAGAATCAGAAGACCTCGCTATCTCTGTGTACTCAAAGTACACCACAAGCCCATACTCTTTATACCTGCTCTTGTTACTTATATAACTCATAACCCACCTGTTCGTTTCATATAACCCACGTCTTTATCGTGTCCTTGACTAACAACTACAAATTCAATACCCGCTGAGAGATTGACCGCGCCAAAGTTTTTCTTCCCAAACCGCCTAGTTGATATATTCACATCGGTGACCACGCCCACGAAAGTACCGTAGCTACCCAAACATAAAAAATATTTATGGGGTTGAAATTGTTCATAATAAGTGAGCCTAGAAACCTGTCTTGGTAGGGTTAGTCTCCTTAAAGATTTTAAACTACTATCCAAACCTTTTGGGTCATACATAAAAAGATCAAAACTAATCTTAGTGTTTCCTATGGCCCCAAATTGAGCTAAAGGCATAGACTGCCCCTGTGCACTTGAGAAGTTATAGTCAACCTTCCTATCCTCACTAATACTTGCAGGATTAAATTGGAAAGTAAGCTCATGAGGAGTTGCTTCTCCTATGGTAGGTATAGATTTTAGAGAACCTGTAAACTTATTATTATTATTTCTCATATTACGACTAACCTATCTTTGTGTTATATACTATTTGGTTACCAAGTTCTTCAGGATTATCAGTGTTTATCGTCAAACCTCCATTTATGATGAAGTTCTGTCCTATTTGTTTCTCAATATTTGTTCTAGTGCTTCCATAAGTCCCCATAGGAGAACTGCCTATTCCATTACTTGTAAAGTTGTGAGGAGTTGATGCCACCATAAGATCTCCTCCTATACCAGGACTCGAAACATTTAACTCTTGGTCTACCTTTTTATTTATTGCAATATCGCCTGAAGGCAAGTCCTCGACTGCCGATGAAAAACCACCTAATGCCCATGTAAGACCTAGCACAGCAACCGCTATAAGAGCCATAGGCCATGAAATAAGGGTGACAGCTGTCCCTAATGCAGTAAAGAGCGCTATTGCTCCAGGCACAACCACTATAACTGCTGTACCAAAAGCATAAAGCGCTTTTGAAGTCTTTTCAAACCCTTGTGCAGCGGCAATCTCCCCACCGATAAAGGCTATACTACTTAGACCCATTGCGGCTCTACTCACAGCACTAAAAGCGTTTTTTAGTTGATTAGCATCCGCAGTAGCTCTCTTCTGTTGTGCGGTCATCTGTTTGATACCCGCTTTGTAGTCCTTCATTTGACCTGTTAATGCTAAATATCTCAGTTTTAACTTACCTAAAACATCTATCTGAACCTTCTGCACCACTGTGGTTTGTTGGATTCCCATTTTGTAAGTCTTTGTAGCCCCAGCCTGCTGATTCGTAACCGCTACTCCATTTTTATAAGCGTTTGTTAATTCTTTGTTTGTCGCTATGTTATCTTTAATTTTTTGTTTTAGGTTTATGAAACCTAAGCCTAAACCTTTTATAGCTCCCAGCATTAAGCTTATAGACTTAAACATAAGAAAGCCTGATATAAGAACCCCTATTGCAAATCCAACGGCCTTTAAGATAAAGGCAAAAGCACTTGCTTCATCGCTTGCAAGCCCGAATAAGGCGGCTAGTACTAGGAAGGGAGCTAACACTGCCTTAAACACTACTTTTAGTGCGGTTACCACCCCCATCATCCCCCACATAATAGGAATTATTGCACCTTCAGCTATATACTTAAACCCTTGTGCAAGATTTTTTAAAGAGTCTACAAAGTGCGCTAAAGACACAGCACTACTATCCATCTCTTTGTTACTCATAAACTCAAGACCTGACTGTCCACTCTTGCCAACTAGTTTATTTAACTTCATTTTCTCTTGGGCAAGGGTTTTAACCTGGACAAGTTGAGCCTTATAGTCGGCTTCCTTGACCCCCGCTAGCATTTTACCCTTGGCATCTTGCATCGATAGGAGTTTGGTATTTGCCTTTGAGTAGAGGTCGTGAGCGTTTAAGAATTGTTTAGTTACAGTTTTTAAACTCCTCTCACCAAGGTCGTCACTAAAGGCCGCTTGAAATAACCCGCCTAAAGTCTTTGCTCCTTGAGTAATATTCCCCAAAACTTTGGCAAATCCTTTCCCTACATCTTCAGCCCCACTAAAATATTTCATTAATGCAACCAACACAATACCAACACCAAGCAAGCCCGCAGTTAGTTGTACAGCCACCGTTAAGGTAGGCATTAGGAACATACCACCAAAAGCTCTCAAAGTACCACCCAACCCTGTTACGGCAGCGCCTGATACTGCTGCCGCATTTTTTGCATGAAGCAAAGCTATACTAAATGTGGCGGCTGCTGTGAGTGCAAACCCCACTTGCGTACCCACTCCTGTTAAAAATTGTAAACCCCTACCCAACAAAGAAACCGAAGAAGCTAACCCTTCATTCTTCGTCATTAAAGTATTGGTAGACTTAATAATCTCTGTGTAGGTATCCAACATGGCGTTGGCATACACATCATGCTTAAAAATTGTCCTAGATAGTGCATCTTCTGCACCATCAAGTAGATTTAAACGACCTTGAAGTGTTGCCAAAAACTCCGTTTCCGCTTTACCTAAGTCATTATCTACTGTGTCTATATCTTTTAAGAAAACACTTAGCTTACTAAGAAGCATATCTGTGTCTATGTCTTCTTTAGCCTGGCCAGCACTCATAAGCTTCTTAGTAAGCCCACCCATAAGCGCTGTTATTGTAGTTTTTGCCGATTCCACACCGAGTGCTTTTGAGAGTAGCACTGAAGCCTTTCCCTCCCCTAACTGACTTTTGAGTATTGAAAATGCTTTAAATATATTTCCAATAACTTTAGTAGCACCAAGTTTTTCACCCTTTGCGCCTAAGAACATACGTTCTATAAAAGACTCTTTAGTTAAACCATTTCCTAAAGATTGTATTTCAGTTCCGAAAGATTTTTCAAATAACTCTCTGTGCTTTTTATCAAGCTTAAAGCTGCCATGCCCAAAACCAAAAAGTGTATATAGGTTCATAGCCTTTTTACTCTTCCTTGTTTTACCCCCCATCAATTCTTTGTTGAAAGCTTCACCCACAAGGTTTTTTAAGCTCCCAGCAAACCCTTTAACCTGTTGGGCTGCTTCCTTAGCAGAACCGAAAGAACCGCCTCCTTTTACTAAACCAAGAAGACCTAGTAACTCAGCTTCTTTACTAATTCCTTTTGTATCACCAAAACCTAGAAACGATGTGCGTAAAGAGTCTAAACCGCCCGATACATCCACAATACCCATAGAGGTTTTCTGCGTAGTACGAAACACCCTGTTTAAGGTGTTTTCTATATTATCCGCTTCAGTGTCTAAAGCAGTAATCGATTTTATACTAATCTGAATAGCTTCATTCAGATCAATAGCCCCCGCACTTGCAGTAGCCAGCTTTAATGTAGCAGGTAACATCTTCATAGCTTCATCAGCCGTTCGACCACTAGTCGTTAGTGCTTCAAAAGCTTTGTATACCTCTTTTGCAGAAAACTGTGTGCTTAAAGCAATCTCTTCTACTCTTTTTTGAAACCCAAGATACTGCCCCCCAAGAGCGGTACTGGCCCCCTTACCCATTAGGTCTAGCCCCGCAGCGCCCATGGCTATCTTTAGTTGCAAGGCCGCAGTCTCAGTCTCAGCAAACCCTTTTTGCATAGAAGCAAAGACGTTATTCAACTTTACATTCATATTAAGTAAGTAAGTAGATAACTGCACTAAACCCGACTGTATATTAGCAAGCCCCTGGTCACTAAGGTTCTTTGCACTGTCCTTTGTTCTTTTCTGCTGTTTTTGAGTTTTTACTAAAGACTTCTCGTACTTAACGAAACCTTGTTCAATTCTCTTTAGAGAGGCTGCCATTCTATCGACACCAGTAAGTTTGACCTCGATTTTTTGTGTTAGTTGCGGACTTTTTGATGTTGCCATAACTACCTCCGAGATCTACTAGCTTCTCGTTCTTTATCTATTATTTCTTCATATAACTCTAAGTATATAACTCTCTGCCTGATTGGTAAACTAAGTATATCATATCTTGTCCAACGCCAACGCTCTGCGACCACAACTACTGTGTGTATTAACGCTTTTTGCGTAGTCTGCGACCATTTATCCCACTTTTCGAGTCCTTTTGGGTCTTTTGTTGACCCAAATTGGAAAAACCCACAGTGTTTACCTCCGAGGCAATTTCTAAACCACAAGAGTCACAATTAATATTTATTTTAGTGTTTACACCTACAGCGTTCTCTAAGATAGCCTCTGCAAATGCGTTCCTATCCCTTACACTAAGCCTTCTTACATCCTCTGGCATAGGTAAGCTCTCCATGCCGTCTACCTCTTTTAAACCTATAGCAATTAAATGCGTACCCATCTCATTGTCAGGTCGAGATGCTATCCTCTCTTGACCATAACCTTTTGGGAAACTCCAAACCACTCTATTCTTATACTCAGAGCTAGGCTTATCGTAAAACCCTCTAGGAAGCTCTATATTAAGCTCTACAGGCTCGTTCTCATCCCACTCATACACATCTAGCTCTTTTAGGTTAATGACATGGTTAGATACGTGTTCGCAGTCAGGACACTCAATACTTGTGTCTAAGTCAGAGTCTCCACTTAAAACTCTAATACAGAGGATTAAATAATCTCTATCCGCTACATACATATTACGAACGAACTTTTCTTCAATAAGCGACAAAGGATCTCTCTTTTGCTCTAAAACACCTTCAATAGATTGAATACATCTTCGGAGTAAAAGAGAGATTGCCTTTGCGCCATTATTGCGAACCTTGCGTGAAGAAAGGTTCTCTTCGTCAATACCTGTCATCTCGTCAATAACTACTGTCCTATACCTTACACCATCAAGTTCATAACCAATGGGAAGGAATACTTTATTATTTTCGGTAATCATGTTTTTTTTTATTTCTTTAAAAGTTTTTGAAAACTATAGGTAGGTTAGGGGCTTGTTTCTACAAGCCCATGATGTTGAAGAGTAAGGGTAGAGATAACAACATCGTTAGATGTAGCATCAAAGTCTCCAATAACATATTCACTAGGCCAAGCACCCAACAGCGTATATGTTTTAACAGCTTCACCTTGCTTATTATGGAGTTTAATAGTGACGTTACATCTATATGAGGATGCGCCTATATCAGGGCTACCATTATTAGGGACTTCCCCCGCAACATTAGTAGTAGCATCACATACTAGCTTCATCCATGTGTTGAAGTCGTCATCGACTGAAATACCACGCTCAAGAGTAACTGCGTCATAGGACATCATACCTGGTAGCTTTTCTGATCTATCGGGCATATTACCTTCTCGGTAATCAACAACTTCGACCGAAGTTTTCAAGCCTGTAACCTTTTGAAAAGCCGCCCTAGTTAAGTTAAATCGCTGAGTGGCACTGGAGAGGGTCACGCTGAACTTGAAACCTCTATATACATCATTACTTAATACTGCCATTGTCTTTTACTCCTTAGTTAGATTGGATTTGGCTAAAGCGGAAGATAATAAATTCGGCAGGTCTAAGAAGGGCTACGCCAATCTCGGCAACCAAGATACCTTGTCTAATATTATCTGCTGTATTTGTTTCATTATCAATTTTTATATAGAAAGACTCATCAGAAGATGCACCCGCTAGTTCACCAAGCGCAGCCCTAGAGGATAAGAAGCTTTCAATTTGTAGAGTAAGCTCTGACCATAAAGTTGGACCGTTATTCCTAAATAAGCTTCTCTCACCAATTGATTTAACACTCTTCTCAATGAAAGTCATCATCCTACGGACATTGATATAACGGAAGTCAAGGTTAGAACTTAGTGTTCTTGCCCCTAGTACATTAACACTAGGAAGGCCATTAGCACGATCTACTATTCTTAGGCAGTTAATACCCATTTGGTTTAGATCCCCATGCACACTGTCACTTATTTCCACTTCTACGCCACTAAGACCTTTTAACTGACCAAATTCATCATGGCCCGCAGGTGAGGTGGAAATGCCACCTCTTGGTGCTGAGATTTGGTCAACACGACTATATAAGCCCGCAATAGCACCACTAGGAGGTGTTACGATGGTTTCAGAGCCTCCAATTACTTTTGGCACTTTAATACTTGGATAATATAAAGCTCCCCAATAGCTTTCAAGTCCTAAGTCAGCAGATCTATATACCCCAATAGAGCCTGAAGCATCTTTAGAGGCTAAAAGTCCTGAAGGTGCATCTAAGATAGCGAACATATCCATTCTATTACCACAGAACTCAAGCATATTAGCATGAAGAAGAGGCAAGTTCGCTGCTGGGAGTTTACCATTCACACTATCTAAAGACGGTGGCACACAAAGAAGATTAACTGCTTTCTTAGCCGAAAGTTTAGGCAAAGCCACATCCGTTAAGTCTGCCTTAATTTCAAAAGCGGACTTTTCATCTTCACCACCCCCTTCAACTAGAGCAAACAAGTTACCCACTTGTGAACTTTTTAGTTCCCTTTGATTAGAGACTAACGCTCCTATGCCTAAGTCATCTACTCGAACATATTTAGAGCCTACCTGCTCATCATTAATAATAGTCTCAATATAACGGTCACTATCAGGGTTCATGGTAGTTCTTGTGAAAGTCTCAAGAACTTCACCATTGTGCTCTACCGAAATATCATACACCAAGACGGTTACCGCAGACCCCACCGCTGTAATAGCAGCTCCTACGGGACTTGATACATCAACATACTTTAGTAAATTTCCCGTAGTAGAATCGCTTCTTACCTTGGTTACTTTGAAGAAGTGTTCGACACTATTAGCGTCTAGTACTTTGATAATATCACCTACTATTACACCACTCGTTGTGTTTATCTGTAGAGACTCATCTCCTTGAGCAACATCTGCTGAAAGTGCCGCATTAATAAGAGCTTCGCTTAAAGAAATACGTACACCTAATTGTGAGGCCCAAGTCCCAAAGCTTGGTTTACCTCTAAAACCACCTTCAAACTTTAAAAAGTCAACGGTGTCATTCTCGAAGTTAAAGAAAGCGGGAAATACAGTAGCTCCTGCGCCTTCACACGCTGAAACATCAATTAAACGAACAATATAACAAGCCGACCCACCATTCTCAAAGAAGGACCTAACACTGTAATAAAGAGATTCTTTATCAACAGCATTGCCAAAAGTGGCTTTAAAAGAAGCGAAACTATCAATAAAGATAGGAGTATTAGCAGGCCCACGCTCCGCAAAGCCTAGAAAAGCCGCAATACTCGTAGAAATGCCATTAGGGGCGATTTCAGGGGTTAAAATTTCTTCGATGTAAACATCAGGTCTTGTATAAGCCATAAGTTCCCTCACTTTTTAGGAATAAACCAAAAATCTTGGTCGTCAAAAGCAATCACACGGTGCAAGGTCTTATCCGCATCCAGTGCGGTATTAGCATTTTTTGGTGCGTTATAAACATATTGTGTGTGCGTTGTGCTTGTAGGTTCAATGATCTTAGACGTAGTTCTCACTACATTAGAGTGTATTCTAACCTCATTTACTCCCTTTTCATAGGTATCATTGTCAGTATCTTCAATATCTGCCTTTATAGTGAACTCCCAAGTCTTCTCATAAATTACAGTATCGACATTTACAGAGTCGTTGACCGTAAAATTATCTCTAAAAACATGGTAGGTATCATCATCTACAACTATAAAGTCTCTAGGGAGTAACCTAGACTCTACCCAACGGGTCAATTCTCTGTCAGAAGCAGCACTTAAAGAGTACGAGGTAACCTCATATGATATATCATAGAATTGCGCCATCCTTCTCTTTACAAAAGTAGGTGGACTTGTTGAGTAGTCAACGCTCACTACCCTCTCCATATCAGAGTTGAATAAGTCTGTGTCTGGTATCATATTTTTAAATAAAACAGAGATAGAGGGAAACCTCTGCTCTGGTGCTTCTTCTATATCAGGATAGTCTAAAAATATAGGCACAGCATTAAAGCGACCGTTCCTATCTTGTAACTGTTTACCTACAAACTTTTTTACAAAAGAATCCTCTAGTTTCCAAAAAGCAACCGCCATTAGAACTTCCCTTTGCTAGAAGTATTTATCCCTCTCATGAAGTCATCTAAAGCATAATATAAACCAATACGACTAAACTCTAACCACTTCTTATAGATATTATCTGCCATACCATTAGACCAAAAAGGTAAACAAGTAGCATCAAGCCTTTCCGCTACAGTAGAAATACGAGGCACTCTTTTCATTTTAGTATGAAAGTTTATATATGAGTCTCTTCGATTATAAAACTGAGCACTTACTGAAATCTTGTCTTTTCTAGTTGTTAAGTTAAACCTCATCCCTTTTTCAACGATACGACTTAAAGGATTAGGTATTGTTATATGTGGCCCATGACTCTCATGTGAAGTTGATTCAAACCATTGTGTACCTTTAGCACCTTGAACCCCTTTTTGAAGTTGTTCTTTTAGTTTAGGTAAACGTTTATTTAATCGTTCTTTAAACAATCCCATTATTTTCTTCAGAAGAGTATTTCTTTTCAAACCACTATTACGCAATATCCTAGATATTTCAGGACCTGTAGTATTAACTTTTATACCAAATAGTGTACCGCTGACCTTTATACTAAAGTCTTCCCTACTCATAATCAGACTCCTTAGCACCTAGTTTCTCTCTAAGAAGAAGATACACTAAAAGAGGCTCATTACCTATTCTACCTGT
>OCVR010000888.1_pt1 | contig 24495 bp, 19 predicted proteins | sample 1539091 | NCBI WGS metagenome assembly OCVR01 (sample SAMEA3355530, study PRJEB22509) | marine metagenome | biome: marine; feature: coastal ocean; material: water | place: USA | collected 2010-08-07 | depth 16 m | reverse complement strand
CCAAAGATCGACGCCCGTGGGTTTGACGCCGCGCGCAAGTCTGGATGGTGCAGGCGTCGACCATGGTCCGACCCCGGTGCCGATGGCACGTTGGTCACGTGGTGAACACCTTGCGCAGGGCAGGCAGCGACTCGGGCCGAGCGAACACCACGACATTGTCGCCAGCGTTGAGCACCGTGTACCCACGAATGATCCGACCCGGCTCACCCGGCCGAATCACCGCACCCAGCACGATCGAGTGCGGCAGGTGCAGCCCGGAGACCACGGCGCCGTCCGCCTCGGAGCCGACCTCGATCTCAATTTCGTCAACCTCGATATCACTCTCAAGGAACGTCGCCACCGATGCCGTTCCGCCACGCACATGCCGCAACACCGCATTTGCCGACGCGGTGCGCGGACTGAGCGCAGCGTCGATACCGAACTGACGAACGAGCGGAAGCAAGCTCAGGCGATGGATGACCGCGACCGTGAAGGTGTCGCGACCGCTGGCCGCGAACGCACATGCCAGCACGTTGGCGGCGTCGTCACCCGTCGCAGCAATGACAAGATCCTTGTCGCTGATCGACTCCTCGCTCAGCATGTCGGTGTCTTCGATGTCGCCCCGCACCACGGTGATTCGCGGCAGCCTCTCGGAAAGCACGCGAGCACGGTCAAGATCATGCTCGACCAGCACGACATCAGCACCCGCGATTTCCAGCCGCTCAGCCACACGTGAACCGACGGCCCCACCACCAAGCACCATCACCCGCTTGGCACGACGATGAGACGCGCCGAGCAATTCGAGGATCTTGTTGCGGTCTTGGCGACTGGTGAGCACGCGCACGTGATCGCCGACCTCAAGTCGTTGATCGCCGCGCGGGATCACTGTTTCGCCGCCACGAGTCAACGCTCCAAACAGGAAGCTCCAGTCGGGCTCAAAGCTCGCACCGATCTCCGCGAGGGTGCTGCCGGCAAGCGCAGAGCCTTCGCCAATGGTGCAGCCGAGGACGATGAGGTCGCCACCCGACATCTGGTACACCTCGTCGGCACCGGATGCCTCGGTGAGTTCCATGATCTCATCGGCGGTGTCGGCGTCAGGGTCGATGACGACGTCGGCACGCATTGCCTCGCGCAGCGGCGCCCCGAATTCACCCCGCAGTTCCTCGGTCTGAATACGGACCACGGTCTGCGGTACACCCGCCTCTTTTGCAAGCAGCGAGGCAATCAAGTTGACCTCGTCATTCTGCGTGACACCGGCGAGGAGGTCAGCGCGATCGATCCGCGCAGCCTGCAGCGTTGACGGCAACGTGGCGCTGCCGATGACAACCTGCACGTCAAGTTCGGCACCGATCGCCGAGGCAATCGCCTCGTTCTGTTCGATGACGACCACATCGTGACCCTCGGCGCCGAGTCGCTGCGCGAGATACCAACCGACTTCGCCGGCACCGACGATGACTACATGCATGGCCTCAGCCTGCCTGATCGAAGAGCACTCAGGGGAACATTCCCGCGAACACCACGGAAGAACACCATGAAAGAAGGATCCCGAATGGTCGGTTCAGGCGGGAACAACGGCCGAGTCGAGCAGGACTCGAGAAGCCGTGCGCAACGCCTCGGTGGCCGGAGTATCAGCAAATCCGGCGACGGCATCTTCGGCCCGCTGCACGTATTCGCGAGCAGTTGCCATCGCCGATGCGACACCTTCGTTCGAGCGGACGATCGTCAACGCTCTCTGCTGCTGAGCGTCGTCGAGCGGTGAGCCGAGCAGATCTGCGAGCTCGTCGGCCGCGGTGCTGTTGGTGGCCAAGGTGCGGAGCACGGGCAAGGTGTAGACGCCCTCAACCATGTCATGACCAGCGGGCTTGCCCAGCTGTTCATCGGTCGCGGTGACGTCAAGGATGTCGTCGACAATCTGGAAGACCATGCCGTAGGCGTTGCCAAAATCGGTCAGCGCATCGATGGTCACCCGGTCGTGCCCGGCGACGATGCCGCCAATGCGGGCAGCAGTGCCATAGAGCGAAGCGGTCTTGCCGTGGATCGAGGTGAAGTACGACGGCTCCGGACGGCTGACGTCATACGTGTGGCGCAACTCCGCGATTTGGCCTTCGCACAACCACCCGATGGTGCGCGCCAGTAGGCCAGCAACTTCGGTGCCCAGCGACGCTGCGATTTCAGAGGCACGCGAGAGCAGAAAGTCGCCGGCGAGGATGGCTTGCAGGTTGCCCCACTTGGCATTGACCGTCTCGACGCCACGACGCGTGTCGGCCTCATCCATCACGTCGTCGTGATACAGCGACCCGAGGTGGACGAGCTCGCAGGAGACACCGCCTCGAACCGCATCTTCAGAGGCAACCACGCCGTTGATCTGGGCAGCGGCAATAGCGAGCACAGGACGCAAGCGCTTCCCGCCCGCCACGATGAGATGCGAGGCGATTTCGTTGAGATACGAGTCGGGCGTATGCACGGATTCGTGCATCGCTTTCTCGATCCGTTTGCGGTCGACATCCATTGCCGGCAGCGCAAGCAGCGGCGACGTGATGTTTTGTGGCTCTGACACGTCGTGCAGGTTACCGAGCGCGCGGGGAGTCAGCGATTTGTGCCGAACGCGTGTGGATCTTGCGCACAGACTGCGCAACCTCCACATGCCTTGACCTTGGCGGCCAGAACATCAGGGAAGCGATCTCAGGAAAGCGATCTCAGGGGAGTTGGTCGAGCCAGGCGGTGACCCGCTTCTTGTTCACACCGAGGTCGCTCTTGCCGAGCCGTGATCGCGAGAACACCGCCAAGGTGCTGGTGTCCGCATCGATCTCGATGAATTTGACCGAGATGTAGTCGGGAAATGCGAACAGCGCAGACGTTTGGACGTAGGTGACGAAACCACTCTCGGGTGAGCCGCCCACCACATCGACGCTCCCGCTCTCGCGAGCGACCCGGTCAAACGCCGCCGCAAGATCCTGTGTCGATGTCTCGAAAACTGGAGCCGCCCCATCAGCATCGACATCGGAACCAGCCGGCACGACCCGATACGAGTTCGGTGTCGAAGGCGTCGGTGCGGTGAGCGGATCGACGTGCCACATACCGGCATCGTGGTCGAGCCGACGAATCATGACCGCAGCGATGACGACGACAGCGGCGAGTACTCCGAGAACAATTAGAACGAGACGCATCACCCGATCATGGCCCGCTCAGCGCAGGTTCATCGACCTGCAGCTCATTGGCTCGCGTATTCCCAGAATTTGAGGAAAACCTGTCACGGCGCGCGATCGGGCACCGTGGCAGGTCGCCGGTAGGGTTGGCGCACAGGTTCCGAGCGCTGTTTCGCATCTCGCAGGCGGCGCTACTGAGGGGCCCCTGAACGAAAGGGCAGCAGATGTTCGAACGATTTACCGACCGAGCTCGACGAGTCGTTGTGCTCGCGCAAGAAGAAGCGCGGCTGCTCAACCACAGCTACATCGGAACTGAGCACATCTTGCTCGGCCTCATCCATGAAGGTGAGGGCGTCGCGGCTAAGGCCCTCGAGTCGCTCGGCATCAGCCTCGAAGCGGTGCGGAGCCAGGTTGAAGAGATCATCGGCCAGGGCGGCTCGTCGCCATCGGGCCACATCCCTTTCACGCCGCGCGCCAAGAAGGTCCTTGAGCTGTCACTGCGCGAAGCACTGCAGCTCGGTCACAACTACATCGGCACCGAACACATCCTGCTCGGCCTCATCCGCGAGGGTGAAGGCGTTGCCGCACAGGTGCTCGTCAAGCTCGGCGCTGATCTTTCACGGGTCCGCCAGCAGGTCATCCAGCTCCTCTCGGGTTACCAAGGCCCATCCGGCTCCACCGGCGGGAGCAGCGGTCGGACCGAAGGCGGCACGCCGGCAGCGGCAGGCGTTGGCAGCAAGGGCGGCGAGGACGACAAGGGCGCCAACTCTCAGATTCTCGATCAGTTCGGCCGCAACCTCACCGAGGCTGCGCGCCAGGGTGAACTCGACCCCGTGATCGGTCGCTCGAAAGAGCTCGAACGCACGATGCAGATTCTCTCGCGTCGCACCAAGAACAACCCGGTGCTCATTGGTGAGCCCGGAGTCGGCAAGACCGCGATCGTCGAGGGCCTCGCCCAGAAGATCGTCAACAACGACGTGCCCGACACGCTCACCAACAAGCAGCTCTACACGCTCGACCTCGGCTCGCTCGTGGCCGGCAGCCGCTACCGCGGTGACTTCGAAGAGCGCCTCAAGAAGGTGCTCAAAGAGATCAAGACCCGCGGCGACATCTTGCTGTTCATCGACGAGATCCACACCCTCGTCGGCGCCGGCGCCGCTGAAGGTGCCATCGACGCTGCGTCGATCCTCAAGCCGATGCTCGCCCGAGGCGAACTCCAAACCATCGGTGCCACCACCACCGACGAGTACCGCAAGCACGTCGAGAAAGACGCCGCACTCGAGCGTCGATTCCAGCCGATCAAGGTCGACGAGCCAACGCTCGCTCACACGATCGAGATCCTCAAGGGCATCCGCGACCAGTACGAGTCCCACCATCGGGTCACCATCACCGACCAGGCCCTCGTCGCTGCTGCCAACCTCGCTGACCGCTACATCAGCGATCGGCACCTGCCCGACAAGGCCATCGACCTCATCGACGAGGCCGGCTCGCGTCTGCGCATCAAGCGCATGGCCACTCCGCCCGACTTGCGCGATCTCGAATTGAAACTCAACGAAGTGCAGGAAGCCAAGAAGACCGCTGTCGAAGAGCAGCAGTTCGAAGAGGCAGGCCGTCTGCGCGACGAAGAAAAGAAGCTCCTCGAAGAGAAGGCCGAAAAAGAGACCGAGGTCAAGGCCTCCGGCGTCGACCTGTTCGACGAGGTCGACGAAGAAGCAGTCGCCGAAGTGCTCTCGCTGTGGACCGGCATCCCCGTCTACAAGCTCACCGAAGAAGAGACCGAGCGTCTCCTCAAAATGGAAGACGAACTGCACAAGCGGATCATCGGCCAAGAAAACGCAGTCGCCGCCGTGTCGCAGTCGATCCGTCGGACGCGCGCCGGCCTGAAAGACCCCAAGCGTCCGTCGGGCTCGTTCATATTCCTCGGCCCCACGGGTGTCGGCAAGACCGAACTCGCCAAGACACTCACCGAGTTCCTGTTCGGTGACGACGACGCCCTGATCACGCTCGACATGTCCGAGTACATGGAGAAGCACACGGTCAGCCGCCTCGTCGGTTCGCCTCCCGGCTACGTCGGGTACGAAGAGGGCGGCCAACTGACTGAAGCCGTGCGCCGCAAGCCGTTCTCAGTCGTGCTGTTCGATGAGATCGAAAAGGCCCACCCCGACGTGTTCAACACGTTGCTGCAGATTCTCGAAGAGGGTCGCCTCACCGACAGCCAGGGTCGCTCGGTCGACTTCCGCAACACGGTGTTGATCATGACATCGAACCTCGGTACCCAGGATCTACGCAAGGCCAACCTCGGCTTCACCACCGACGATTCGGCCATGAGCTACGAGCGGATGAAGGAAAAAGTCAACGACTCGCTCAAGAACCACTTCCGTCCCGAGTTCCTCAACCGCATCGACGAGACCATCGTGTTCCACGAACTGTCTCGTGACGAGGTGCTCCAGATGGTCGACCTGCAACTCGTGCGGCTCACGGCTCAGCTCGAAGGCCAGGGTCTCGGCATCGAGGTCAAACAAGCTGCAAAGGAACTGCTCGCCGAAGTGGGCTACGACCCGCAGCTCGGTGGCCGTCCGTTGCGTCGTGCGATCCAGCGCCACATCGAAGACTCGCTGTCCGAGAAGCTGCTCTACAAGGAGTTCTCGGCTGGCGAGATCATCGTCGTTGATGCCGAGGACGATCCCGAGCGCGGTGAGGGCAAGAAGAAGTTCGTGTTCACCTCGGTTGAGGGCTTTGTCCCCCCGGCATCAGTCGAGCTCGAGATGACTGCGACCGAGAAGCCGGTTCCGCCGGTGACGGGCGAAGGCGAACTGCCGCCGCCCGAAGCAGCTGAGTGATCAGCTGATCTTCTCGATCTGGTCGAATGCGCGACCACTTCATCAATGAATCCATGGCCCGTGCCGCAGCGCGGACCATCGGCGCCGTCATAATGGCGGGATCATGGATCGGGTGATCACGCGGCTCGTCGCACTTCTCGCATGCGCCCTTACTCTCGCTGCGTGCCAACTCGACGTGACCGTTGATGTCGTCGTCGAATCTGATGGAACAGGGCTGATCGCCGTCACGGTGCTTGCCGATCAAGACGTCCTTGATCAGGTCCCGACGCTCGTCGACGACCTGGTCCTCGACGATGTCATCGAGGCCGGCTGGTCGATTGACGGACCTCGTGCGCCCGATGACGGCAGTGGCGGGCTGTTCCTCCAGATGACCCATCCGTTCCGCTCGCAAGGCGAAGCGACCAATCTGTTGCAGAGTCTCGGACCACCCTTCACGCAGATGGAACTCGGTCGTGGGACCAACGGCGATATCACTACCAACCAACTCAGTGGTCGTCTCGTGCTCAGCGGCTTTGATGACTTCGCCGATGCAGACCTTGTCGCCTCAGTTGGCGGCCAGCCGTTCGCCGACGAGATCGCCGCGAGCGGAGCAACCCCAGCCGACTCGTTCAATGTGACGCTCCAGGCGCTCTTGCCGGGCGTGATCAAAAGCGAGCAGACCAATGTGGAACCGGACGCGAACGGAATCCTCACCTGGGAGCTGCCCGACAATGGCTCTGCGGCCCTGATCCTTGCTCAGTCGACGCAGCAGCCCGGTGAGGGCCAGCGTTGGGCACGCCCGCTCTCGATTCTGGCGCTCATTGCACTCGTGGCATGGGTGAGCTTCATGACGATCTTCATCGGCTATGTCACCGTTGCGCGATTCCGTCGAGCCCGGGCGTACAAGCACCGCCACCTCGGCGAGCAGTAACCCATCCCCGCGTGAGCGGCGGTGGTGGCAGATGCTCTAGGTCCTGTTGGGCAGCGGCTTGACCACGTACCCGGCCGGCAGTTGCTCCGAGGAGTCCATGACACTCAGACGCGTCAGATGTTGTGCGTGTTCAGACAACTTCTTGTGATCGGCGTACGTGATTCCTGGGATCATCGGTTCGCGGAACCACGGCGCGTAGAACTCGAGGTTGGGAATGGCCCGCAGCTCGTCAGACAGGTTGGGCGTACCGCCGTGCCAGGCCCGCACGTCACGGATCTGAATCGCACCGGCGGGCGCCGGGCACGCAGTACTGAGACGCATCCACTCGGGTTCTTCGTCCAGCGTGGGAATCGGAGCACGGGAGTGCTGGGAGCCTGGAATCTGGCGGGTGGGCCCGTTCAGCGCCGTTTGATCGAACGGCAAGAAGTTCACGCACACATACGGGCAGGGAAGGTCGCGTAACGTCAAGAAGCCGCGTGGATCGTGGAACGCACTGAATGGTGTGTTCCCGTCCGGCGCGAAGTCACGAATGTCGGAGTGCAACGGCTGGTACTCGACTGCGCCGGGGAGACAGAAATCGCCGCTCGCTGAGCGGAGCAGGTAATCGGACGACTCGAAGATCGCGGTGACGATCGGTGTGACCGTCGGGAGATCGACGAGCATCTGCCACTCGGGCCGATGCAACATGCTGCGGGTGACGCTGGAACCGCCGAACGAGTAGCGGTGCGATCCACGGTTACCGCCGCGTTCGCTGTCGTGGGCCACGATCTCGTCGACAACCTCGACCACTCCGTTTCGGAGGAACTCGGTTTGGTCGGGGCTGAGCGCATCACCGACGAGGACGAAGCCATCGCGCCGGAAAATCTTGACGGCACGCTCGATCTCAGACGGGTCGAGGATCTCGACATCCCGGAGCCCATTATTGGCCCCGAGATACTCGCGTTGCTGCACAACGTCTGGTGCGTTTCGGTCGGTGCCGTGCCATCCGAGTTCGGCATGGCGTTCGACTGACTTGGTTTCATTGCTGTTCGACATTGGCGTCTCCTTCTTTCGGTCCAGGTGTCACCACGCGTAGGCCTCGGGCGCCGGGCCCGGACCTGGGAAGATCGCATCGATGCGATCGAGAACGTCGCGTGAGAGTTCAATCGAGGTGGCGTGCAGCGCTCCATCCAATTGCGCGATGGTGCGCGGCCCGACGATCGGCGCCGTGACTGCGGGCTGGTGCAAGAGCCAGGCGATGCCGACATCGCTGGGCCGTTCGCCCAGGTCCGCGCACAGTGCCTCCCATTGTTCGAGTTGTGGTCGGAGCGAAGCAACTCGACGCTGCATGTCGGCTGACCCTCGGCGGCCAGTGTCGCCACCGGACAACACGCCGGCCAAGATGCCGCCGCCGAGCGGGCTCCATGGCAGCAGGCCGAGCCCGTAGGACTCACAAGCAGGGATGACCTCAAGCTCAATTGTTCGCTCAGTCAGGTTGTACAGGCTCTGTTCGGACACCAACCCGAGAAAGTGACGGGAGCGCGCTGCCTCGTTGGCCTGAGCGACGGTCCAACCGGCGAAGTTGCTGGAGCCGACGTAGGTGATCTTGCCTTGCGCCACCAGGGTCTCCATGGCCTGCCACACCTCGTCCCACGGCGCAGCCCGGTCGAGATGATGCATTTGGTACAGATCGATGTGGTCGGTCTGCAGTCGACGCAGACTGGCATCGCACGCCAACCGGATGTTGCGAGCGGACAGTCCACGATCGTTTGGCCGGTCTGACATCGGCTCATACAACTTGGTCGCCAGCACGATCTGCTCACGGCGGTCACTGCCCTGTGCGAGCCAGCTGCCGATGATGGTCTCGGTGGTGCCCACTCCGGTGCTTCCGCCGTATTGATTCGCCGTGTCGACGAAGTTCACGCCATTTTCAAGCGCCTGATCGAGAATGGCGAACGACTCGGGCTCGGACGTCGTCGGACCGAAGTTCATGGTCCCGAGGCACACTTCGCTCACCTGCAAAGCAGTTCGGCCCAGTCGTCGATATCGCATGGTGATCTCCTGGTGCTCTCATCGTGGCGCGGACCATCTGAGGTCGGCGGTCAACGCTATTGACACGATATCCAATAGTGGGTCTGGCGGCAAGGTCGAACTCTCCGGGCGCCCCGATCCTGAGGCGATGCTTACTTCAGGGCGATTGCATCATCGGCTGCGAGGAGTTGGTCGAGGCCAGCACGGCATGTGAGGAAAAAGACCGTTTCGATGGCCTCTCGAGATGCCTGCCCGCGAGCGATCAGACTCCACATCACATGACTCGGGGCATTGACGAGCGCTGAGAACACCAGGGCACGGTCCTCGTCGACACCCATTGCCTCGACCAGTCGAGCCCACCACTCGATGTTGTCTTGCTCCACGCGCTTACGCACCTTTGCAATCGAAGATTCCAACACCGGCTCAGACTGGAGCCGATGAAAGAGCAGGCCGCTGCTCTCCACCTGGTCGAAGAACCAGCGGGTGTTCGACACAACCCGATCGTCGAACAACTCGCGCAATGAGCCCGACCCGACGAGCTCCTCGTGGGGTGGCATGGCCTCAACGTTCCACAACGCTGCGACCTCGTCCCACAGCGCGTCCACCAGACCGGCTCGGTTGCGGAAGTATGTGTAGACCAGACCGCGTGATACCCCTGCTTCGGCTGCGACCGATTCCATCGATAGCGCGCCAACGCCGCACTCTTCGACGATCACTCGCGACACGTCAAGCAGATGCCGGCGTCGATCGTCCGGTGACAAACGGGCACCCATCGTCGCTGCGACTGCCGGAGTGGCTGATGCGGGATCCATGGGCCCTTATTCTGCCGTCTCCGCGAGGGCCAAGCGAACACTTTCGAACATTGTTGACACAAAGTGCAAGAGAGGCAATGATGAGCTCGGTTATGCACCGGAGCGCCGTGAGGAGAAAGTATTCGCGGCACCACGTCAGAGGGTTCGCCTGACGACACCGGGGTTCCGTTTCACGATGTAGCTCGATGTTCCGCGCAGGGACTGAGTGCTGCAACGAACAGCAGAACAAGCACCGGCTCGCGATCGCGAGCAGGGGGAGAAACGGTGGCGACAATCGCCACCATCACTGAAGGAGCACACTGTGCAGAGAATACGGAAGATCGCAACCGCAACGGTTGCCTTGTCACTGGTCGCCGCCGCATGCGGTGGGAGTGACGACAACGCGGAAGAGTCCGGCAGCACCGAGGCACCCGACGCAACAGAAGCGCCGGCAGCCGATGCCCCGGCCGCAGACGAGCCCGCTGAAAGCGGCGAAGACGTCACGATCCGCTGGCGTACCCGCCCGGACAACGACGCCGAGGCCGAGGTATATGGAGCAATCAGCGACAGCATCGACGCTGAAAATGGCGACTCAGTCACGCTGACCTACGAGCCTGGCACGACCGACGGCGCCAACTACCAGGACCAGCTCATCACCGAGATCGCCAACGGCACCGCCCCTGACGTTTTCTGGATCCCGGGAACTGACATCGCTCGTTTCCAGAGCGCTGGTCTCATCCTCGACCTGGCCCCGATCGCAGCCGAAGACGGCTTCGACACCAGCGAGTTCTACCCCGAGCCCATGTACCACTTGACCTTCGACCCCGACGCAGGTGCCCCGGGCGACAAGCTGTGGGGTCTGCCCCGCGACGTGTCAACGTTCGCCATGTACCTCAACAACGACCTCATTGCTGAGGCCGGTGCTGACGACCCCCGAGCCCTCGCCGAAGCCGGCGAATGGGACTGGGATGCCTACGCCGAAGTCGCTACTGCGGTGAGCGCGCTCGGTGGCGAAAACAAGGGCTTTGCAATGGACGCCTGGTGGGGTCCTATTGGCTACTTCATCCAGGCAGCTGGCGGTAGCTACCTCAACGAGGACGGCACTGAGTGCACGGTCGATTCGCCGGAGGCCATTGCGGGTCTGACCCAAATGAAGGCGGTTTACGACGGCGGTCTTGCAGTCGCTTATGGCGAAAGTGGAGAGGCTCCGTGGAAGGCCGGCACCGTCGGCATGTTCATGAACGGTCGCTGGGCAACGCCTGGTGCACGCGCTGACGCCAACTTCAACTGGGACGTTGTCCAGCTGCCCACCGGTCCCGGTGGCACGCAGGGCAACTGGTTGTTCTGGGGCGCATACGTCGTCAACGCGAACACCGAGAACCCTTCCGAGGCGTTCGACCTCGTGCAGTCCCTGACCACCGCCGAGACTCAGGCAGCGATCAGCGAACTCGGTGCCAACATCCCGAGCCGCCAGAGCGATGCCGCAGAGGAGGCCTTCCTTGGCTTCACGCCGCCAGACAACGCGCAAGCGTTCCTCAACGGTCTTGCTGACTCGCCGACAGCTGAAGGTCCTCTCTGGACCGGTAGCCGCACCGAGTTCGACAATGTCGTGGGTGCTGCAGTGACCGCAGTGATCAACGGTGAGCGCACGATCGAAGACTTCGCTGCGAACATTTGTGCCGAGGCTGAGATCGCCACGTTCGGCGGCTGATGACTTCCTGACCGTTACATTCGGTGCCTTGCACCGGATGTAACGGTCAGGGCTTCGCCCGTTCACGCGGGACACCGACCATCACACCTGGGGGACTTGTGTCGGACACCATGGCTGCGGATGCAGCCGACAAAGCAGATGCCGGGGTCGACCCGCGTGACGCGCCGGACACTGGGCTTGGCCGCAAGCTGAAACTGCTGAGTTTATGGCACCTCGTTGGTGCCGCCGTGAGCGTCATGGGCATCTTGCTGGCCCGACGCAGTGGCGACATCGAGCTGCCGTGGATGCCGCGCTACGCACTCCAGGGCTTCTTCAGCTTCGCGTTCGTAGCCCACATGGCCAGCGCCTACGGCGTTGGCGCTCGGACACGTTGGGCTCGCCCGCTGTCGCTTGCAGTCAACTATCTCCTCACCCTCGTCGCCGCATCCGCGACGTTGCATCTCTTTAACGCTTATCAAGCTCTCGGCGACTTGGGTGAGGGCCTCTACAAAGCGTTTCTCCCCTTTGTCGTCATCTGTGTCGGACTGCTCTGGGTACTGCTGAGCGGTCAGATGTTGGCGCATCGCCCGACGGCAGCCGGGCCGCTACGCCTCCGCCGAGCCGGCTTGGGCCTCGCCGGTGTCGCCAGTGTTTGGTTTGTCATCAAAGCAGACCCATCCGGCCTGATTTCGTCCATCGGCGAGACGCTCACTCGCCCGCTCGCGCTCGGCGCAATCGCGCTCACCGTCTGCGCAGCGCTCGCCACTCGACTCATGTGGTCGCGTGCCGCGGCTAAGCATTTCGGCTCGACCCGTCAGGTCGATGAAGCACTGAGTGGCCTCGCCTTCTTGTCACCGAACCTGCTCGGGTTCCTCATCTTCTTCGCCTTCCCGCTCCTGTTCTCGCTGTGGGTCAGCTTCTTCGACTGGGACACCACCAACACCACCCGCGATTTCATCGGGCTCGAGAACTACATCCGAGCGTTGTCACTCGACTTCGCCAACAGTGCGCAAAGCAATGCCGGCACCGAGGTGCTGAAGTCGGACTATCAGGTGCTTGCAAACCTCGACTGGTTCGGGCAGCACTGGGTGATTGGCGCTCGCGACGTCGAGTTCTGGCTCTCCTTGAAGAACATCACGGTCTTCCTCGTCCTCGCCGTGCCGCTCGCCGTGCTGCCAGCCCTCGTGCTCTCCAGCGTGCTGGCCTCGAAGCTTCCCGGCATGAAGGTCTTCCGCACCATCTATTTCGTCCCCTCGGTGGCGGGCGTGATTGGCGTCTCAATCGTGTGGGGCCAGATGTTCGACGCAACAATCGGCTGGATCAACTACCTCCTCGACCTGATCGGTGTCTCTGAAGCAGGCCAGGGTCAAGGCTGGCTCACTCAGCCGAACACAGCGCTGCTGTCGATGGTCATCGTCTTTGCCTGGATGAGCTTCGGATTCAACACGGTGCTGTACCTCGCAGGACACCAGGCCATTCCGAAAGAGCTGTATGAGGCAGCCGAGATCGACGGAGCCAACACCTGGCAGGTCTTTCGACGGATCACGGTGCCGCAGCTCCGCAACACGACCTTCTATGTGGTCATCACCACGTCGATCCTCGCTTTGCAGCTTTTCGACATCGTGTGGATCCTGGCACGACCGATCGCTGGTGGACCGAACTTCGCTACGCAGACGCCGGTGCTGACCCTGTACCAAGAGGCCTTCACTAACAACCGCCAAGGCTACGCGTCAGCGCTGGCCTGGGTGCTGTTCATCATCATCTTCAGCTTCACGTCGTTCCAGTTCCGGCGACAACGCAGTGAAGCCAGCGCAGGAGGCGTGTCATGAGCGTCCGCAGAAAAGGGCCACGAGCGACCATCGTTCGGATCTTCACTTACCTCTGTCTTGTGTCGGTTGCGGTCATCGTGGTCTTCCCGTTCGTCGTGGCGTTCGCTACGTCGACGAAGAACAGCCAAGACATCTTCAATTATCCGCCGACCCTGATCCCGAAGGAACCCCAGACCATCGACCCCGCGGAGGTGGCACTCCCAGATATCGACGCCGATGAACCGCTTCCGCTATATGCGTTCCCGGATTCTGACACACGATTCGCGCTCGTTGACAACGACGTCTCGGTCGCAGAGTTCCGACCGCTCGACGACGTTGATCGAATCATCCGGCTGGACGTGACGTCGGGGGAAAAGACCGGCGAGGTCGTCATCATCGACGGTGCGGAAGAAGACGTTTTTGTCATCGAGGTCGACGGCATCAACACCGAGGCATACCGATCGCGACTCACCTCTGGCGGCCAGTTTGTCTCGCTCGACGACCCGAGCGACGTGCGCGTGGAACTTGTCAACGTGGTGGAGCCACTGCAGCAGTTCGGGCCACGACTCGAGAACTTCGAAGAGGTTCTCATCGAAAAGGACCTCGGCAGATCCCTTACGAACACGGTGTTGGTGACCATTGCGGTCGTTTCCGGCCAGATTCTGACCTCGATCCTGGGCGGCTACGCGTTCGCTCGAATCAAGTTCAAGGGAAGCGGCTCATTGTTCCTGCTGTACCTCGGCTCGGTCATGGTGCCGTTCGTCGTGCTCATCATCCCGCTCTTTCAGCTGATGCTGCAGGTGGGCTGGCTCGACAATCTCTCGGCGTTGATCATTCCGTTCATGTTCAGCGCCTATGGCACCTTCCTCATGCGGCAGTTCTTCATCAGCATTCCTATCGAAATCGAAGAAGCTGCGCTGCTCGATAATGCATCGCGCTGGAAGATCTTGTGGCGCATCATGGTGCCGCTTGCTCGCCCAGCCATTGCCACGCTCGCCACGTTCGGGTTCCTCTACGCCTGGAACTCGTTCTTCTGGCCACTCGTCATCATCAACTCAGGCAACCCCGACGGCCGCGTGTTGTCGCTCGCATTGTCAACACTTGGTGGTCGCTCAAGCACCGATCTCAACCTGGTGTTTGCCGGCGCGATGATCGCGATGACACCGCCCATCCTGGTGTTCCTGTTCGCCCAGCGCTATTTCGTCGAGAACTCCGCTTCCAGCGGGCTCAAGTAGGGAGTTACCCATGGCTGAAGTTACCTTCCGCTCCGTCAGCAAGCAGTACGACGGCGGTGGACCCAAAGCAGTCCACGATCTTGAACTCGATATCAAGGACGGCGAGTTCATGGTGCTCGTTGGACCTTCCGGCTGCGGTAAGTCCACCGCGCTGCGCATGATTGCCGGACTCGAAGAAATCACCGAAGGCGAACTGCGCATCGGAGATCGCCTCGTCAACGACGTCCCTCCGGGCGACCGCGACATCGCGATGGTGTTCCAGAACTATGCGCTGTATCCGCACATGACCGTTCGAGAGAACATCGGATTCGCGCTGGAAGTCGCCAAGGTCAAGAAGGCCGAGATCAAGGCGCGTACCGAAGAGGCCGCTGAAATGCTCGGTCTCACCGAGTATCTCGATCGTTTGCCGAAGGCGCTCTCGGGCGGTCAACGCCAACGCGTCGCGATGGGCCGAGCGATCGTGCGTAGCCCACAGGTCTTCCTGATGGACGAGCCGTTGTCGAATCTCGACGCCAAGCTCCGCGTCCAGATGCGATCGGAGATCATCCAGATCCAAAAGCGGCTCGACACCACGATGGTGTACGTCACCCACGACCAGATCGAGGCGATGACGATGGGCCACCGAGTTGCGGTGATGCGTCTTGGAGTGCTCCAACAGGTCGCTCACCCGCAGGAGTTGTACCAGCGCCCAGCCAACCTGTTCGTTGCTGCGTTCATTGGTAGCCCGGCCATGAACCTGATCAATGTGACCCTCGGAGGCACAGCCGAGCGGCCCACCGCGAGCTTTGCTGGTCATACCCTTGCGATCGACGAGGGCGCGATCGAGCGTTACCCGCAAATTGTCGACCGCATTGGATCATCAGTCGTACTTGGTTTGCGTCCCGAACACTTCTCGATGGAGGGCGACTTCGACCTCCCCGATGATCAGATCGTTGAATTCAAGATTGAGTTGGCTGAAGCGATGGGCGCCGAGGCGCATCTGCACATCACGCTCGATGTCCCGGTTGTCGAACTCGACGGTCAGCCAGTGTCCGCCGAAGATGGCGACGAGACGCCATTGTCAACGACCAAGATCATTGCTCGGATCGACGGTATTCACTTCGTCACCAGCGGCGAAAACCTGCGACTCGGTGTCAAGACACATCTGGCGCACTTCTTTGACCCGGACACCGGCCTGCCGCTGAGCTGAATCACGCAGCCGTCGACGTCGCACGTCGACGGCCCGTTACAAGTTCCAGACAAGGGGTGCGATTGGGTCCGGGGTGTAGACGCAGTACGTCCCGGTCTGCACGGATTGTTCGAGGTGCGCAGCGAGCGCCGGATGGTGCTCGGCCATCCGGCGGAGCGCGTAGCGCAGTGATCGAGTCACGCTCGTCCGAGCGCGCTCAGCAGACCCACCGACTGAGCGAGTGCGCCCACCGAACCCGACTGCGCTCGTCAGTTCCGCGATCAGGTACTCGCGATCGCGTTGTGCCAGTTCCATGCGGCCGAGGTCGTTTAACGTCGTCGCTTCTTCGATGTCGTCGTCGACTTCGGCGAGCCGTCGACGGTAGGCATCCCGCGCTACATCGTCGATGACTTCCAGCCCGCTGCTTCCTTGACCGACGTGTAAATCCTCGCCGTGCTCGACAATGCCGCCGGTCGGAAGCGAGCCGCGTTCCACAGCAACGAGGTCCAACACGTGGATCTCGCGACCCGGGTCTGCGAGCAATCGTTCAACGTATCGAAGACCCTTGAGATCGCGCATCAGCGTGGTGTCGTCGTCGAAACCAATGGTGCGAGTGTCTCCGTCGCATCGGAAGACGGCGGTCGCCTTGCTGGCTATCCGAGACGTCGTTGAGTGTGACGGCGCGTTGGTGATGAGACGCTCAGCCTGCTCGGCTCTGCGCACCGCCCCGAATGCGTCGAAGGCCACTCGTGCCGCACGCCATTCCATATGTGCCCCTTCGACATCGCCGGACCGGTGGCGAGCTTCGCCGAGCACGATGCGTGCGGCGGCCGCTTCGAACGGGGCTCCGATGTCGGCCCACGCACCGGTTGCGGCCTTTGCCGAGTGGATAGCGGCCCCCAGGTCTCCACCGACCAACGATGCGCGAGCACTAGCGAGCGCGGCACTGGCCTCGAGGGAACGGCTCGGGTAGGAGTCCGCGATCGATGCGAGCGCATCGGCGGCCTGTCGAGCTGTGTTGGCATCGCCTGCTGCGGCAGCGATCTTCGCCTGGGCATCGAGTAGCGGGGCGAGGCGCAAGTCGCCGAACGGCGGCCGCATCTTGGAGGGAATATCGAAGGGGTGAGCAATTGCATCCGTGATCATCGACGCAGCCACGTCGACCTCGCCCTGCTCCAACCGCAACAACGCGAGCCCAGGGTGAGGCGACCAACTGCGTTCGTGCGCTGCGATAAATGCTTCCTCGGCACCGGTGAGATCGCCGCGACGTAACCGGATGTTGCCGAGTTCGACGAGTGGCCAACCGAACTCGCGGCGCATCCAAGGGCGCAACTCCTCGCAGGCCCCCAATGCTTCGGCCTCAGCGACATCGCATGGCCCAGAAATCCTGAGGATCTCGGCGCGGTGGACGCGGCATCGTCCGCTGATTGCCCCGATCGCCGCGCCGTGACGCCATTGCTCCATCACCTCTGTCCACTGCGTCGCTCGGTCGTGCAGCGCCATCCCCTGGGCGGCGCAGATCAACTCGCAGTACATCATCCCCGTGGTGAGTGGGTCGGCGGCGCCTGACATGAGATCCACCGCGATTTCATCGAGGAGGTCCAGACCCGCATCAACATGTCCATCAAAGACACGAACTCGTGCGGCGCACACGCGCCCAATGATGACGGCCGGATTGACGCCGAGTCGGCCTCCGAGTTCGATCGCCAAGGCCGAAAACATTCTTGCGGCATCCATGTCTCCGGACATAAACCGTTCGTACCCACGCACGACGGCGATCAGGGCGTGAGCGGGCGTCTCATCATGGCCTTGTAGCAGTCGCTCGGCACGGCGTAACCACCCTCGAACAGGCGCCATGAGACCGGTGTCCATCATCAAGAACATGGCAACCATCGCAGCGGCTCGTGCAGCGCCGGCGATGTCGTCGTCGGCGAGCAAGAGTGCGTGCAGTTGTTCCCACGCGGACACGGACGCTTCGAATCCGCCGTTTCCGTACTCGGCCTGAGCGAGGAGTTCGAGCCCCTCAGCCGAAGCTGCAGCTGATCCACTTGCGGCAAGCAGGTCGAGGGCCTCAGCCCATTCGCCCTGCTCAACTGCCGTCTGGGCGGCTGCAAGTCCCTGCATTGTCGCATTGTGACATCAATTGTCACGCCTCTTTGACATCGCACCAATCGACGGAGCGATCTCGACAAACAGATTCAGAAAGGCCCACTCATGGAACCCATCGAACAGCTCTCATACATTTTGCCTACCTTGAATGCCACGGTCGATCGCATCCAGACGATGCAGATGAACGACCCCACGCCGTGCAGCAAGTTCACCGTGCACGACGTGCTCAATCACATGATCGTCCTCGGCGGGACGTTTACCTACTCGTTCAGGGGCGAGGATGCCCCGGAATTGAAGGCGCCGGGTGTGTACGGGTGGGTTCCCGCCGCCGAGTTCCGTGAGGTGATGGACGATCTCCTTGCTGCGGTCAAGTCCCCAGGGGCAATGGAGCGACAGGTGACGACTCCTATGGGGGAGATGCCCGGTGAGACGTTCGCTCGGCTCGTCGCATTCGATGGTCTGATGCACGGCTGGGACCTCGCCTCGTCCACCGGACAACGGTTCGAAGTGCCCCCGGCAGTCATCTGCGCCGTCGATGAGTTTGCCCGGAGTGCACTGACCTCTGAAATGAGGGACGGCGACACATTCAAAGATGAGACCACCGTGCCTGACGACGCCAGTCAACTCGAGCGACTCGCCGCATTCAGCGGCCGCTCACTCTGAGCGCCCGTCCCGACGACGCGGGCAACTCTGTGAGTGCCCATCTCTAGGGTGGCCACCATGGCGAAACTGAAATTGGTGTATGCGTGCAGTGAGTGCGGCACGTCGTACCCGAAGTGGTCAGGACAGTGCGGCAGTTGCGGCGACTGGAACACCCTGGTCGAAGAAGTGGAGGGGGCTGGCGATGATCTGGTCGCTCCCCCTCCACCGACCAACCGGCCGGGACCTACCCTGATCGGCAACGTCGGCACTGAAGCAGGCCGCCCGACCCCGACCCAAATTCCCGAACTTGACCGGGTGCTCGGCGGCGGCATCGTCCCCGGCGCTGTCACCTTGCTCGGCGGCGAGCCGGGCATTGGCAAGAGCACGTTGCTGCTCCAGTTGCTTGCTTCATGGGACGGACCGACGCTGTATGTCAGCGCCGAGGAGAGCGCCCAACAGGTGCGCCTCCGCGCGGAGCGGCTCGATGCTGTACGACCTCAGCTGTGGCTGCATGCCGAGACCTCCTTGCCGCACGTCCTCGAATCCATCGAGCAAACGAAGCCTGAGCTGGTGGTGATCGACTCGATCCAGACCGTCTTCGACCCGGCGCTCGGGTCGCTACCGGGAAGTGTCGGCCAAGTCCGTGGATGTGCTCAGCGCCTGGTCAACGTCGCCAAAGAGCGCGACATCGCCATCGTCCTCGTTGGCCATGTCACCAAGGACGGTGGCCTTGCGGGGCCGCGCGTGCTTGAACATGTGGTCGACACAGTGCTCCAGTTCGAAGGCGATAAGCACCACGCGCTGCGGCTGCTGCGTGCGTCCAAGCACCGCTTTGGACCCACGAACGAGCTGGGACTGTTCGAGATGGCCGGTTCCGGTCTCATTGGCGTGCCCGACCCGTCGACCATGTTTCTCTCCGACCGCCGCACCGGCATTCCGGGCTCGGCCGTGGTCCCCACGATGGAGGGGCAACGACCCATCGTCGTCGAGGTGCAGGCACTCACGTCCCCAGGCGTGCCGGGGGTTCCGTCGCGGCGGAGCGCGCTCGGGCTCGACGGGGCTCGACTCTCGATGTTGATGGCCGTCCTCGGCCGTCGAGCGCGGCTGCCCGTCGGCGAGAACGACGTGTATGCATCGACCGCCGGGGGCGTGAAGCTGGTCGAGCCGGGCCTCGACCTGGGCGTCTGTCTGGCAGTGGCCAGCGCACTCCGCAATCAGCCGATGCCGGCTGACGTCGCAGTGTTCGGCGAAGTGGGCCTGGGTGGCGAGCTTCGCCAAGTCGGCCAGGCCGCACGACGACTCACCGAAGCAGCTCGGCTTGGCTTCTCACGAGTGGTCGTGCCCGCAAACTCTCCTGACGGCGACGACAATATTCGTGTCATCCGGGCAAAGACGCTCAGTGAAGCCATCGCGGCCGTCGGCCTCAACGGCGACAGCGCGCTCTGACGCATTCGCCTCTGACACTCGCCTCCAGCATGAACTAGAATTCTCACGTGGAGTATCGCTATAGCGGAGCGAATGAGAAAATGCGCAACGCGCTGGCTCGCGTCGCACCGGGCACGCCACTCCGCGATGGCATCGACCGCGTGGTGCGGGCCCAGGCTGGGGCCTTGCTCGTCCTGAGCGACGAGCCCGACGTGCTGTCGATCTGTTCGGGTGGATTCCTCGTCGACGCCCCCTACAGCCCACAGCGCCTGTCCGAACTTGCGAAGATGGACGGCGCGATCATCATCTCAACTGAGGGCGGCCGCATTGCTCGGGCCAATGTGCACCTGGTCCCGGATCCCACTGTCCCAACGAGCGAGACCGGCACCCGCCACCGCACCGCCGAGCGCGTCGCCCGGTCCCTCGACGTCCCTGTCGTGTCTGCGAGCGAGGAGATGGGCGTTATCAACGTCTATGCGGGCGGCAACAAGCGGCAGCTCCAAGAGGTCGGTCACCTGCTCGAACGAGCGAATCAAGCATTGCAGACGCTCGAGCGCTACAAGGCCAAGCTCGACGACGCGATCACCAACCTCACTGCCGTCGAGGTGGAAGACGTCGCCACGCTCCGCGACGTCGTTGCTGTTGTGCAACGTGGCGAGATGGTGCACCGGGTCGCCGACGAGATCGAAACGATGATCATCGAGCTGGGGTTCGATGCGCGACTGCTGCGCTTGCAGCTCGATGAGTTGTACGGCGAGATCGATGACGAACTCGACCTTGTCGTGGTCGACTATCTGCCTGCCGGGAGCGTGGCCGAAGACATCCTGAGCGAGATGTCCAAGCTGTCCGATGACGACGTGCTCAACCTGCGCGTTGCTTCAGATGTTCTCGGCCGCGCCGGCGACAATGACGATCTGAGCCAAGAGGTCGCTCCCAAGGGACTGCGCTACCTCCACCGCGTGAAGCGTCTCCCCAGTGGCGTCGCCGAAGGCGTCGCCGCTCACTTCGGTGGCCTGGCAAAGATTCAACGGGCCACGCTCGACGATCTGATGTCGGTCGATGGCGTCGATGAGTCAACGGCACGAGCGATCCGCGAAACGATGACCCGCATCACTGAGTCGACGATCCTCGATCAATACTGACCCCGTCGAGGGTTAGGGCGTCACGGTTGGGAGAATCTCGGCCCAGACCGCGTCGTCGTCGAACCCCAGGGCCCAGAGCGACACGCCGTTGAGCTGATATTGCCGGGCGAGATCCATGCGGAGCCGAACGCCATCACCATCAACGAAATGGACGCGTCGCCCCTGCGTGCAGGTCAGGGTGCCATCGGTGACTTCAAGGTCGTAGTCGAAGGTGTACTCACCCGTCTCCGGCACAAATACCGGCACCGCACCACGAAGCTCGAGTAGCGCATCAACTGATCGTGCAGTGACAGAGGTGCGGCCCTGCAGCTCGGATGCCGGACATGCGCCGGTTTCGCCGTTTGGCCAATTTCGGCCGTACGCCGGAAGGCCAAGCACCAACTTTTCAGGATCACCCGTGGCCTCGATAGCGCCGATGATTGAACGTTCGACAAAATCGAGCGGAGCAATCGGCCCCGCCTCGCCCACCGAGAAGTCGTAGGCCATGATGCGAATGCGGTCGACGTGCTGAGCAATGGCGCCATAGTCGTAGACCCAATATCCGCTGTCAGCGGTCTGCCCTGCGTCGTAAACAGGTGGAATGCTGACCGCCAGCGTTCGGCTATCGGCACGCAACGCCGCGCCGAGTTCGGCGATGAACGCCACCCAGTTGGGCCGTGTTGCAGCCCAGGTGTCTCGACCATCAGCAAACGCAAACTGCTCGTAGTCGATGTCGATGCCGGCAACGTCAAGCCCGGCGGCAAATGACCGGATCGTTTCAACGTGCTGCGTGCGAGTGACCGGGTCGGCGATGATCGCCGCCATCGACCCCGCCGGCATTGCATCAATGATCGAGGGAACAACGTTCACGCCTGCGTCGGCGGCAATCTCGAAGAACTCGTCGAGTCCTTCATCGAGTGCATTCGCGTCGATTTCAATGCTGTCCACACCTGTCGCGTTGAACCAGAACGGCGACACGTCGCGCAGCGAACCGACGCGCTTTTCGAACTCGGGCAGCGCGTCGTCGAGCGCCCAGTACGGCGCCCACGCATCGAGTGGAATATCCGGTTTGGGCGGCGGCGGCGGATCCTCACGGGTGAGCCAAAAACCTCCGGCGACGACGGCGACGAGCACACCGATCAGCCCGAACAACACCCCGCGACGCTGCCTCGCCGTCGGTCCGGCAACGGCGACGTCGGCAACGGGTGTGTCGTCAGCGCTGGTCATGTTGCACGCAGCGCGGCATGCGGCCCGACGAAGAGATTGCCGTGGTCAAGCGGGCAGAAGGGCGCGAAGATCGTCGACGGTGAGGCCGGCCAGCGTGGGCGCGATCGTGAGATTGGGTGCAGGGTCGATACTGACGACATGGGGGATGCCCAGCGTCGCACACCCGGCAGCCAACGCCGAGGCAACCCCGGTTCGCGAGTCCTCGATGGCGACGCAGGAAGCAGCATCGACATTGAGCGCTCGGGCTCCTGCAAGATACGGTTCGGGATGCGGCTTGCCCTGGGTGACCTCGTCGCCCGTGATCGTGGTGACAAACGAACCCTCTGGTGCCGACACCAGGACTGCGTCGGCGAACCGGCGCCACGACATTGTCACGAGCACACACGGAATCGACGCGTCCCGACATGCTGCAAGGAGTTCGCGGGCTCCGGGTCGCCACGGCAACTCACGTTGCACGCGCTCGATGACACCATCCATCAACCGGTCGACCAGTGCCACCGGTTCCATATCGACGCCTGCAGCGCGCAACGCCGCTGCAGTATCGAGAAGATCTGAGCCAATCAGCGAAGCCGCATCAGCCTTGGTCCAGGTGCCGCCGAATTCGTTGACAAGCTCGTGCTCGCACTCGATCCAGTACGGCTCGGTGTCGACCAGCGTGCCGTCCATGTCCCACAGCACCGCTGCCAGCTCAGTCATGGCGGGCAGGCTAGAGCCGGTGTGGCAACTCAGCCCCTGAAGACGGTGATCTTGTCTTCGCCGATTTCCGCGCGGCGCTCGGGATCGTCGACGCCCAGACCCTCTGCTGGCGAGAGACACAGCACGCCGAGCTTGCCTTCGGCCTTGTTGTGATGGACCGCAAGCGAAGCATCGCCAACCTGATCGAGGGTGTAGGTGTCGGTGAGCAGCGGCTGGATCTTGCCTTCGCAGAGCAACTTGTTGGCTGCCCAGCTCTCGGTGTAGTTCGCGAAGTGCGACGACAGGAGCTTCTTCAACTTCATCCAGAAGTGACGGTTGTCGAACTCGACCATGTAGCCAGAGGTCGCGGCACACGTGACGATCGTGCCGCCGCGCTTCGCAGCGAAGACCGAAGCGCCCATCGTGGAGCGGCCCGGGTGCTCGAAGACGATGTCGACGTCTTCACCGTTGTTGACCGCACGGATGTCCTTGCCGAAGCGACGCCATTCGGACTCATCCTGCGTGTGTTCGTCGGACCAGAACTGATAGTTCGAAGCCTTGCGGTCGATGACCGCCTCACAGCCCATGCGGTTGAGGATCTCGGCGCGCTCCGGTGACGAAACGACTCCGATTGGCCTACCGCCGCCATTCAGGACGTACTGCACGGCGTAGCCGCCGATGCCGCCGGTGGCGCCCCAGATGAGGACGCTGTCGCCTTGCTTCATCCGCGCCCCGTTGTCGCTGACGAGCATCCGGTACGACGTCGAGCTGCACAGTCCGTTGACGGCCGACTCTTCCCACGACAGGTGTGTCGGCTTCGGCATCAGCTGGTTGGCGCGCACGATCGACATGTCGGCAAGGCCGCCGAAGTTTGTCTCGAATCCCCAGATCCGCTGGTTGTTGGCCATCATCGAGTCGTTGTGCGCAGTTGGGTCTTGTCCGTCGACATGGTTGCACTGCACGGTCACCCGATCTCCGGGCTTCCAGTTGCGGACTGCAGAACCGATCCGCAAGACAACACCCGACGCGTCCGAACCGACCACGTGATAGGGCAGCGAATGGCGCTTGGCCCATTCGCTTTCCCGGGCGAGTCGGTCGAGGAATCCGAACGTCGGCAGCGGCTCGAAGATTGACGTCCACACCGTGTTGAAGTTGATGCTCGACGCCATCACCGCGACGTACACCTCGTCGGGCGCGAGCTCGGGCGTGGCGACCTCGTCGACATGGAGCGACTTGCGCGGATCCTTGTCCCACGAGTCGACGCCTTCGAACATCGCGGTTTCATCACGCTTCACAAAGGCGGCCCGATAGCTCTCGGGAATCGCGAGATTGGCGAACTCGTCGCTGCTGGCGCCTGCCTGGATGGCCTCGAGAATCTGCTGCATACCGCGACGTTACCGAGCGGTAACCGGGGGAACCAAGGCGACGAAGCGCCCAAAATGTTACCGACGGGTAAGGCGCGGCTACGTTGGAATGATGGCTACCAACGGTTCGTACATCATCGCCGGCGCTCGGACGCCGATCGGCAAGATGAGCGGTGCGCTCGCATCGTTCTCCGCCGCCGACCTCGGAGGCATCGCGATTGCCGAGGCGCTCAGCCAAGCGGGCGTCGCGCCCGACGAAGTCAATCACGTCATCATGGGACAGGTCCTAATGGCCGGTCAGGGCCAGGTGCCGAGCCGCCAGGCGGCCAGCAAGGCCGGCATCCCGATGAGCGTT
>OCVR010000884.1_pt1 | contig 24521 bp, 21 predicted proteins | sample 1539091 | NCBI WGS metagenome assembly OCVR01 (sample SAMEA3355530, study PRJEB22509) | marine metagenome | biome: marine; feature: coastal ocean; material: water | place: USA | collected 2010-08-07 | depth 16 m | reverse complement strand
AGCAACCCCTTGTTGAGGGTGTGTTAAAAGGGATTAAAGGGCAGTATCTTATTCTTGATACCGGCGTGATCAATATTCGTAAATATACAGCCTACAACGTAGAGTTTTCAGTTAATTAATTCAAGGACATTACTAGTGAAAGACGCTTTACCGCAAACGATTTATTTAAAGGATTACAAGGTTCCTCCCTTTTTGATTGAGACTACAGACTTGGTTTTTGACCTAGGTGAACAGCAAACTTGTGTGACCTCCAGCTTAGCTGTTAGGCGCAATCCCGCCAGCGCGGAACAGTCAGGCTCATTGGAGCTCAACAGTAAAGGCGATGTGCAGTTGCAGTGGGTAGAGATAGATGGACAGCGGCTGAATGACAGCGATTACACGTTAAGCGATAACATGCTGACATTGTCGAATTTGCCCACTAGCTGTGTTATCACGACCGAAGTGCGGATCCAGCCTCAACTAAATACATCCATGATGGGCCTATATCGATCACGTACTATGTACTGTACACAGTGCGAAGCGGAGGGATTCCGTCGAATAACGTACTTCCCCGATCGGCCTGATATTATGTCCATCTTTACGGTCAAAATTGTGGCCGATAAAGCCAGCTACCCAATATTATTATCCAATGGCAATGCTATTTCGCGCTCTGATCTGGAGGGTGGGCGCCACTCCATAACATGGCACGATCCATTTAAAAAGCCATCTCATCTCTTCGCTCTAGTCGCGGGTACTTTGGCAGTGGTTGAAGACAGCTTTACCACGGTATCAGGCCGTGAAATACCATTGCAGATTTTTGTTGAAGAAAAAGATCTGGATAAATGCGCTCACGCTATGTTGTCATTAAAGAAATCCATGCGTTGGGATGAGGACGTTTATGGCCGTGAGTACGATCTCGATATCTTTATGATTGTGGCGGTCGACGACTTCAATATGGGTGCGATGGAGAACAAAGGTCTAAACATCTTTAATACGTCGGCGGTATTGGCCAACCCCAAAACTACGACCGACGCTTCATTTTTGCGTGTTGAAGGAGTAGTAGCTCATGAGTATTTCCATAACTGGTCAGGGAACCGCGTTAATGTTCGTGATTGGTTTCAGTTAAGCCTTAAAGAAGGTTTTACGGTATTCCGTGACTCTCAATTTTCATCTGATATGAATTCACCCACGGTGAAACGTATTGAGGATGTTAGTTTTTTACGTACCCACCAGTTTGCCGAAGATGGCGGCCCAATGTCACATCAAGTGCAGCCAGATGCCTATATGGAGATCAATAACTTTTACACCGTGACTGTGTATGAGAAAGGGTCCGAAGTCGTACGCATGTATCACACCTTGTTGGGTGCAGAGAAATTTCGCAAGGGCAGTGATCTGTACTTTGATCGCCACGATGGCCAAGCCGTTACTATCGAAGAATTTGTGACAGCGATGGAAGATGCCAGCGGTCGCGACCTTACGCAGTTCCGTCGCTGGTATAAGCAGTCGGGTACCCCTGTACTTAAAGTACGCTCTGAATACGATGCTACAGCAAAGATCTACAAACTTAACTTCGAGCAGAGCTGTCCCCCGACACCGGGGCAAAGTAAAAAGCTTCCTTTTGTGATTCCGGTCAAGCTTGGTCTCGTGAGTGCCGATGGCTCGGACATGCCGCTTAATAGTGCAGGTGAGACTGAGATCATCATTGAAATCATTGAGCCTCACCATCAGTTAGTGTTTGAAAATATTGATGTTGAGCCAGTACCGTCTTTATTACGCGGCCTATCGGCACCTGTAAAATTGGACTATCCCTACAGTCCTGAGCAATTGGCCCATCTGATGGCCAATGACAGCGATGGATTTAATCGCTGGGACGCCAGTCAAACGCTGAGCCTGACAGTATTAAACCAACTCATGCATGAGAGCCTGCACGATCGACCTATGGTTCTCGATGGACAATTAGTTGAAGCTTATAAAGCACTGCTGTCTGATGAATCTCTAGATTCTGCGATGGTGGCGCTGATGTTGCAGCTACCGACTGAGGCATTGCTCCATGAAGAGGCTGACACTATTCATATCGCTGCGATTCATGACGCCAGATCATTCCTTCGTACCGCTTTAGCAGGTTGTTTGGCTGTTGAGTTGGAAGCTATTTATGAGCGCCATAATACACAGCAAGCTTACGCCTCAAATGTTGATCAGATGGGAAACCGTAGCCTTAAAAATACTGCGTTGGGCTATCTGATGCTAGTCGATAGCGGAGTGGAGTTGGCTTGGGCTCAATTCCAAAATGCTGACAACATGACAGATCAGTCCGCGGCACTTAGCGCGCTAGTGAATTGCCCAGCTGCTGACGACTATGCAACTCAAGCGTTGGCATTGTTCCTAGAGCAATTTAAAGATGAAGCCTTAGCGATGAACATTTGGTTGCAAATTCAGGCCGCCAATAGTCAGCCTAATGCATTAGATCGCGTTAAGGCTCTGTTGGAGCATTCAGCTTTTAGCATGACTAATCCAAATAAAATTCGTAGCCTGATCGGCGGATTTGCCAATGCCAACCATGTTAATTTCCATGCGACTGATGGTTCGGGATATACCTTTTTAACTGAACAGATTTTGGCCTTAAATGCAGTTAATCCGCAGATCGCGGCAAGGTTAGTTACGCCATTAACTCGATGGAAGAAGTTCTCCGAGCCCAACCGTAAACTGATGCGAGATGCATTGCAAAACATCGCTAATGAGCCAAATTTGGTCAAGGACGTTTATGAAATCGCAACAAAGTCTCTTTAAGGGCTAATTAGCGGTTATTAAATTAATGCGATATTGATTAGATAATAACGGTTTTATAGACTAGCCTTAATGTATCAGTCTAGTGGCAGCAATCTCTGTGGCTAGAACTGCTGCTCATTTTATTAGACGCATTGACCCGGATTGATGCGTTCTGCCGATGAGCTACATCTGACCCTAAACTTTTAGGAGGCTTTCACAAGCCTCCTTTTTTTGTCTTCTAATTTTGCCGGGTGCTCTGTAACGTAATTATTCGTTGCCATGGGCACCCCTAAATTTGCCAGGATATGGCAAGGCTATTTGCCTATCTTTTATAGTCTTATTGAAAACAACATGAAGATGCCAATTGGATGAACCTACCAGATCTTAGGTCCGGATATCATCTGCGTAGAGTACTCGAATATCCTCAAGGTTTTGGACTTAGACACTAGATATATTGCGCTACTGTTTTTACATAATGATCGATACTTATACCATTTACCTCTTCATTAATTGGCATTTCACGATAGATTCAGGACTATTGAACGACCAATATAGGCGCATAAACTTATATCTAAAGGGCGCCTGACAAAGATACAAGCATACTTGAACACATAAATTCATGTCAGAATAGCAGGCCTAACGTGCAGTGTACGCCTGCTGAAAAATCGGCGGTTAATCCGAATGGACGAAGCGACAACTCAGCCATAGCCCTAAACTTGAAATTATTCGCAAGCTTAGGCTTCGTCAGGCTAGGCTAGTCATCACACATATTATTCAGAGAGCTTGTTATGCAATGGTATACTGGCAACGTTTTATACGACACATTCCTCATTGTGGGCTTTATTTATGCAGCCTTGGTTTTGGTCAGTAGTTTTTTTGGCACGGCCCAGTATGGCGGTCGATTTGGCGGCCGAGGAAAAGGATTAAAACTCGGTTCTAAGCTTGGCTGGGTTGTTATGGAGTTCCCGGGTCTATTAGTATTTCCTTTGGTGTATATGACAGGCCGTAATGCATTAGAGCCTGTACCGCTTTTCTTTTTGTGTATTTGGATGATTCACTACTCCAATCGTGCGCTTATTACTCCATTACTTATGCGCGTGCAGCCTGGCACACAATCGTCATTTGCCTTGAATGTCGTTATTGCAGGATGGTTTACAATATCGCTACACGGTTACTTTAATGCGGCGTACATATCGGAGCTAGGCGACCAATATACGATAAGCTGGTTTAGCGACCCACGCTTTATTGTTGGGCTGATCATTTATTGGGTTGGCTTTTCACTCAACATTTACTCAGACACCATTCTGCGCAATTTGCGCTCGTTGCAACCAACCCCAAACGAGCCTCGCTATAAGATACCGTACGGGGGCTTATTCAGATGGGTAAGTTGCCCTCAATATTTCGGTGAAATATTATCATTTGTTGGCTTTGCCGTTATGACTTGGAATCTAGGCGCCGTATTTGTATTGGCAATGACTGCTGCAAATCTTATTCCTCGGGCGAGGTATACTCACAAATGGTTTCACAAAAACTTCGAGGATTATCCAGCAGAACGAAAAGCGATAATTCCATTTATTCTGTAGTCGGCAAGCACGAATTATTGCAAGCCAACACTCACTTTAATGCGCGCTTAGATCATATCTACGGAACGAGGTGCGTAAGACAACAACGCATCACCTTGTCTTCTCAATGGGTTAATGGGACAGCAATGTAGTCTTAAGGTGACTATAGGGGCGTTAAGCGTTGGCTCGTCGGTTTCACTGTGGCTTAAGAAAATGTTGCTAAGCTTTTCAGGATCAAACTTACCAGCATAGACTGCTGGGTGGCGCCAGTTTTGGCAAATATTGACCGTAATTGAGCGCGTGCTGTATTGCGTGCAATACCGAGAATAGCAGCACTCTGATCAAGCGTCTCTCCCGCAGCTAAGTGCTTGGCTAACATAGCTTCGGCACGGGTTAGCTTGTACAAAGAGCGCAGCATCTTAATGTCAATTTCATATTTTTTGGCTGGGTCACTAATAAATATCATTAGGTGGGGTGTTTTAGTTGATTCGACCGTTTGGTCGACTGACAATGGCTTGATTAGCAGCTCTAAGTGGACGGCTCCTGACGGCCGCTCAACTGTCATTGCGTTGACAGGTGGTGCAAGCTGCTTCCGTTGTGCCTCGATGACCTCATTGATGTAATTGTTCAGCTTTTGTTTGTCATTGGCGTTATCTAAATGTAACTGGTCATTGATAATATAGATGCCGTCTTTCTGAGCGATAAACTTCTCTGCGGCTCTATTTTGATTGATGACTTTGCCTCTTTCATCAAGCGTAATGATGCCAATTGACAGGCCTGAAATTGTTTTGGAAAAAAGTTTTCTTTCACTATCCAGCTGGATTAGCTGCATCCCATTAGCAACAGCTCTCTGGATGTGAGAGGCAATTTCTGTGACAAATTCCTTCTCTGCTTGATTGAAGTTGCTGGCCGTTTTTGGTCGACAAAACCTAACAGTAAAGCGCTGTCCGTTGGCGTTTCTTAGATCTAGGCCCATCATGTGGTAGATATTAATGGGGGCCATACACATCGTATATAATTTACTGTTTTCAAGGGACTGATAGGATATACATTCATCCAACGTTACTGGGGTACCCCAGGGTAGGTTGTTCATGAGATCAGAGGTGTAATACCTGTCGGTATAAGGGTTTTCATGGTCGTCAATTAGGGTTTTCTGAAGTATGTCGCAAGAGATAAAGAGTAGGCCACCATCGTCTCCAATGGGCTCCCTAAGCGTCATTGAGGCAAAGTTAAGTCCGAGAATCTTCCGTATATGTTCAAGAAAACTGTTGTAAGGATCCTCTTCAATATGACCATCGTAGATATAGCCAAGAAGTTTACTAAATTCTGCAATTGATAGGTGTTCAAGCATAAAGAATTGTAAAACCTTCGTTTGATAGTGGGCTTAAAAACCGTAGTTACACCTTGATATTAGACGCGATCGCATACTATAAGTCGATAATCTTAGAATACGCAAGAAAATAAAATCCAGAGAGAACTATCCAAGTTGAATCTTAGGATAACTCTGGAATGGATTTAGGTGAAATAACGTTTAGTGCTTTGCCGCAGCGGCCATTTCGATGGCAATGTCCTCAATCAAATCTTCTTGGCCGCCAACGGTCCTCCGTCGAGCCATTTCTAATAAAATTTGATGGGAGGGCACGCCGTATTTTAATTCGGCCCGCTTAGCGAACAGTAAGAATGAAGAATAAGCGCCAGCATAGCCGAGCACTAAAGCATCACGGCTTAGCCTTACAGGCTCATCCATTATGGGGATGACCTGCTCCTCTGCGGCATCCATGAGCTTAAATATATCGATACCAGTTGTGGCACCCATGCGGTCTAAGACGGCAGCCATGACTTCAAGTGGCGTGTTGCCAGCACCAGCACCTAATCCTGCGGCAGAGCCGTCAATGCGGTCCGCGCCGGCTTCTAGGGCCGCCAGGGAGTTAGCCACACCCATGGCTAAATTATGATGCCCATGGAATCCGATCTGGGTATCTTTGTTTAACTTGGAGCGCAATAGCATAATCCGTGCTGTGACATCATTAGGGAGCATGTAGCCGGCTGAATCGGTGCAGTAAATACAGTTTGCGCCATAAGACTCCATCAGTTTTGCTTGCTCTAATAGCTGTTCGGGTGTGACCATATGAGCCATCATTAAAAAACCAACCGTATCTAGTCCCATCTGCTGGGACAGATTGATGTGCTGGCGAGATACATTAGCTTCGGTGCAATGCGTGGCGACTCTAATGGTTGTTACCCCGCACCCAGCGGCCATGCGCAAATGATCTACAGTGCCGATGCCAGGCAGCAATAAGGCCGATATTTTTGCTTTTTTGACCTTATTTACGACGGCCATCATATATTCTTCATCTGTGTGAGCTGCGAAGCCATAATTGAGCGAGGCACCACCCAAACCATCGCCGTGGGTTACCTCAATGAGGGGCACACCAGCGTCATCAAGCGCACCCGAGATATTAATCATTTGCTCTATGGAGATTTGGTGTTGCTTGGGATGCATTCCATCGCGCAGACACATATCATGGAGGATGACGTTTTTACCTGAAAGATTCATAAGAGCACTCTTTGCTGAAACATTAATGCCAGTGGCATGATTAGGTAGACTGCTGAGCTAGCATTTCTGCCGTGCGCAGACCCGCGGCGGTCATGATGTCGAGATTACCTGAGTATTTTGGAAGAAAGTCTCCCAGACCTTCGACCTGAACCGAAATAGTGACCTTATTGCCGTTAAAAAGAGGTTTATTGAGCATGATAAAGCCCGGTACGTAGCTCTGAACTTCTGTAATCATCTTTTTGAAAGACGCGGTGATAGCGGGTTGGTCAGGTGTATCAACGGTTAAGCAATGGACCGTGTCACGCATCACTAGTGGCGGCTCGGCCGGATTAATAATGATAATGGCCTTGCCTTTGCCGGCTCCGCCGACGCTTTCGATAGCGGATGATGTGGTACGGGTAAATTCGTCTATGTTATCTCGGGTGCCCATGCCCACCGATTCAGAGGCCACAGTGGCTACGATTTCAGCGTAAGAGACGGCCTGCACACGACTCACTGCCGCCACCAGAGGTATCGTCGCCTGGCCGCCACAGGTCACCATATTTACGTTGCCTTGATGACCCTCTTTAAGTAACTGGTCAAGGTTGACTGGTGGCACACAATAGGGCCCGATGGCAGCTGGGGTTAGATCAATCATCGTCACACCACGCGTTGTTAATTTTTGGGAATTTTCAGCGTGCACATAGGCCGACGTTGCATCGAAGGCAATCTTGATATTGTCTTCTTCAATAAAATTGAGCATACCATCTACGCCATCAGTAGAGACTTTAAGGCCGTAGTCTCGAGCGCGTTGAATGCCCGGTGATTCATCAATGCCCACCATCCAAACCGGCTCTATCCAATCGCTGCGCAGGGCTTTCATGAGAAGATCTGTCCCTATATTACCTGGGCCAATAATTACTGCGCGTAACTTCTTTGTCATAAATAGATCCTTAGTAATAATTCGCTATAGGAAGCAACAGGTAGCGGTACAGGTGTCAATATCGCTTCCCGACAATTCTAGGTGCATGTGGTCGCCAGCCTGGACGGGCTCTAAGGGGACCAATGAACCGGAAAGAATAACTTCCCCAGCAAGAAAAGGGATATCGAAAGCCCCAAGGGTATTAGCTAACCATGCGACGGCAGTCAGGGGATTTCCTTGCACTGCTGAACCCTTACCTTGACTAATAAGTGTTGAGTTTTTATAGACTTTAATCTCTAGATTTGCCAAATCAATTCCCTTTGGATCTATCTCAGCACTACCCAGCACATAAACACCGCAGGAGGCGTTGTCAGAAATCGTGTCCTGTATCTTTATTTGCCAATTCTCAATTCTCGAGTCGACAATTTCAAAGCAGGGCATAATGCATTGGGTTGCATTAAGCACGTCGAGTTCAGTCACCCCAGGCCCTTTAAGGTCTGATTTTAGTCTAAATGCGATCTCGGCTTCAGCGCGGGGCTGAATTAGGTTGCCTCGAACGTGAATCTCGGCATGGTCGGCGTAGGCCATGGTATGGGTAAGAAAGCCAAAGTCAGGCTGGAATACGCCCAGCATATCTTGCACCGCGGCTGAGGTAACGCCAATCTTTTTGCCAACCATCAACTCGCTATTGTTGTCCATGCGCAATTGCAGGACCTGTCGAGAGATATGGTAGGCGTCGTCAATAGAAATATCAGGATACTCTTCAGTTAAGGGAGCAATGGTAGCTCCCTGATGTAAGGCTGTATAAAGTTGTGATGCGATGGACTCAATTAAAGCGCTTTGTAAAGCCATAGGAGATATCCCGATCAATTATCCTGCAAAAATTCGATGCATTGTTTGTTGAAGTAAGCGCTGTGCTCCACCATTACCCAGTGACCACATTGGCTCAGCATATTCATACGAGCATCGCCACACTGGCTTATTATAGTATGTGCACCAGAGATTGGACAAAATTTATCTTGATAGCCCCAAAACCCCAATATAGGAACGCTAAGTTCCGGCAAACGGTCGGTTAGGTTTGGTATCTGCATAGACGCTAACACTTGGGGGTTTTGCATTTGTAAAATTTTCCAGCGTTCATTAACCAGTTGCTCGGTGATATGCTTTGGATCAAATACCAACAGTTTTAACAGCTCACCCAGTACCTCTTTGGTGAATTCTGGTGATCCCATTGGGTATTTAACCATCGCTTGAATACCTTGAGTAGCAAAGTAGACCTCGCGCTCTTCAACCCCGCCGGTAGCCATCAATATTAAATGACTTACTTTGTCTGGGTGCTCCAAGGCATAACCAACCGCGATAGCCCCGCCCAGAGAATTGCCAACCAAAACCGCTCTATTGATACCCTTATGGACCATAAATTCATCGAGGTACTGGGTGAAAAAGTCTAAGCTATAGATGGCGTCAGTAGGCTTGCTGGTGTATCCATAGCCAGGAATGTCAATAATGATGGCTCTATATCCAGCTTGGCAAAATGCCTCTGTGTTTTGTTTAAAATTACTCCATCCACTGGCCCCAGGGCCGCTACCATGAATAAAGACAGCGGTAGGTGCGTCAACATTAGTTGGAGAAAATTCAAGATAATGAAGATCCATACCATTGCTGAGGTGTGCGTAGCTGCCTTCGGGAACGGTCACTGCCATGATAAATACTCTTTTAGATAAAGACGTCAGTGTTCTCAATGCCTAAGAGTGTAGCACCTAGGTTTCGCGCGAACATAGCAGGACTATTAGCAACGTGTGCACGGGCAATATGGATGTCGTTCCATGTTTGCTGGAGAGCGTGTCCTGAATACACTGAGCGCCCACCGGCCACATCAAACAGGGTATCGATACCCTCAATACATTTCTCTATGACCAAGCTTGACTGGTAGCGATAGAGAATTCGCTGGTCGATTGAAGGTTGCCAGTTATTGCTTTGCATCTCATCGAAATTCTTAAACATAATGGTTTGGCATTCATCAATAATATTACGAACAACCGCAATGCGCGTTTGGGTTTCAACATCTCCCGCAAGCTTCGTCATGTCAGTGCTAGCAGTACTTCGGTCTGACAAAAATAAGTCTAAACCTTTGCTTAGAGCGCCAATAGCGGGGGTACAGACCACTCGAATAAAGACTTGGGCCCATGGCATTTGATACATAGGGTTAGGTTGGCTTTGCATACAATTAAAACCGTCCATTTGTTTGTGGGTTCGATGGGCAGGAACAAATACAGGTGTATCTATTACTACGTCGTTAGAGCCTGTTCCTTGCAGACCCATCACGTGCCAGGTATCTTCAATGTCATAATTTTTTCGTGGGATCAAAAAAGTGCGGTAGCCTTCAGTGGGAATTACGCCACCTAAAAGCGCCCAACTGCAGTGATCTGATCCAGAACTCCAGCCCCAGCGGCCACTCACCATAAAACCGCCGTCAACGACTTCAACTCTTGCACCGACCGGATTATATGAACTACTAATGAGGGTGGTGGGGTCATCCGCGAATACATCTTGTTGAGCTTGCTCATCCATTAGTGCAATTTGATAGGGGTGTACGGCAACAATCCCGCAGGCCCAGGCAGTGCTCATGTCAGCTTTTGCGATCGCTAGATGATCCTGAAAGAATTCTTGCGGTGTGTGTTCAGAGCCTCCTAACGATTTGGGCAAAAGCATGCCAAAGAAACCGCAATCTTTTAGTGCCTGTATATTCTCGGCCGGTATTTTACGATCAGACCTACCTTGGTCTGCGTTTTTGGCAATAATGTCTAAAACATCTTGGTTTACAGTGTGCATTTTTTGGCCCTCTCAAACTTAGCTTATACCTGTCATTGTCTAATTATTTAGCTACGCCACCTTAGTGTATTTTCCACGGTAGAACAGCAATGGATTGGTGTGTGATCCACGCTCGTTATTGTCAAAATCTAATACTCTGCCGACAATAATCTCGTGATCTCCTCCGTCATATTTATGTTCTACTGAACATTGAAAGCAAGTGTTGTAATCGGCCAGAATCGGAACACCCTCGATTCCAGATCTCCATACTTCGTCAGCAAATTTGTCCGCATTGCGAGTTGCACAAATAGAAGATAGCTCCTCCTGTCCGCCGTGAAGGATATGTACGGCAAAGTGCTCTGACTTAGAAAAGGCATTAAAACTTTTAGCTTTCTTGTCAATGCTCCAAAGTACCAAGGGAGGGTCTAAGGACACTGAACAAAAGCTGTTAGCGGTCATTGCGACAGGTGTCTTAGCCATGGAATCAACGGCACATAGTGTGGTGACAACAGTCACTCCTGTGGCGAAGGAACCAAACGCATCACGTAAATCGCGTGGGTCAATATCAGACATAAAACAGTAATCTCTTTATTAAAGGTTGGTGTGGAAAAACCAAATGCATAGTCGCAACATTATGGATTTTCCGCATACCCCATTTGAATTAGGCTGTTTCTATTAGTCTTGCCCTACGCTGAAGTCATGACCCCAAAAACTGGGAACTGTACTTTCAAATACACTAAATTTGTCCCAATCTTCAATTGTTCTGCCTTCGGCGCCATACTCGATGTCGAAGTTACCTGGAGACCGCATATAGAATGACAACATATGATCATTGGTGTGGCGGCCAAGAGTGCCTGAGAGGTTTACCCCTTGTGCAATACGCCGATCATTAGCGAGTCCAACCTCATCAACTGATTCAACTTCAATCATCGCGTGCACACAACCTGCAGGGAAGTCCATCTCAAATAAACCGATCGTGTGGTGGCGTTGATTACAGTGCATAAACCAAAGCCGCTTATTTGGCTCTGCCGGGTCGTCGCTGAATTTAATGTTCATTAAATCGGAGAGGCCAAAGCCTAGGACATTGGTAAAAAATGCACTTGTTTCATCGAAATTAGGCGCAGGCAGTACGACATGACCTAAACCCATTTCGCCGGTTACAAATCCACTGACTCCAACCGGTGAAACCATTCGTTTAGAATTGGACACCGGACCCCAGTACAGCTCATGCTGATTCCCAGCAGGGTCGCTAAACCTAACCAACTCGGTGACACAGCGCTGTTGTGTTAGCTCAGGGCTGGCACTGGTGACGTTGACACCGGCTGCATTCAATGAGGCAACTGTACCCGCCATATTTTTTTGACTCGTTGCTTCCCAACCGCAAAAGTCAAATCCATCGACATCTGATTTCTCGATAATCATGCGAAAAGGACGTTCGTCCATTTTTAGCAAGAGGCTGTTGCCATCCTTTGAATGCTGGGCAGTGACATCTTGCATGCCCAGTACTTGGGTGCCGTATGTTTCCCATTGACTTAGGTCTGTGCTGTTTACGCCGATGTATCCAAGGCTTTGTATTGTCATCATACTTCTCCATCAATTCTATTGGGGTTTAATGTTTTTGATCGGCTGCAAGACTGCGTAACTGCATTTTTAATACTTTTCCAGAGGCATTTAACGGAAGACTGTCTATTATTTTGACTTGTCGGGGAACCTTATAATTGGCAATACGTTCACGACTCCAGCTAATCAACTGTTGCTCGTCTAATGCGCAGTTCCTCTCTAAAACAATCCATGCCATAGCAACCTCGCCTAATCGTTCATCCGGAATACCAATGACTGCGCAACTCGCGATAGAGGGATGTAGTGATAGTTGGTTTTCAATTTCAGCGGGATAACAATTGAACCCGCCGGTAATAAACACATCCTTAAGGCGGTCGGTGATTGATAGATTACCATCGTTATCTAAGTAGCCTATATCGCCGGTGTGCAGCCAACCATCGGTGTCGATGGACTCTGCAGTTGCCACTGGGTTTTCAAAGTAACCCAGCATGATGTTAAAGCCTCTAACTATAATCTCACCGGCTTGGCCTACCTCTAAAAACTGGCCACTCTGATTTACGCATTTAAGTTCAATGCCGGGGATAGCACGACCAGAGGTAGTTGCTACTGTTGAATCACTGTCTTCATGGCGACACATACTTACCAACCCACAGGACTCTGTTAAGCCATAGGCAGTTAACACTGTGTCAATGCCGAGTTCTTGTCGCATTTTAGTGATCAACTCTACCGGAATAACAGCAGCGCCAGTGGTGGCTTTGGATAAACTCGAAATGTCGAATTTATTGAGATTGGGTGATGATAAGATCGACTGAAATAGCGTGGGAGGTCCAGGCATCATGGTTATTTTTTCACACTCAATGCGCCCTAATATCAACTCTGGGTCAAACACCTGGTGTGGCAGCAACGTGGTACCACGCATTAGGCCAGCAAGAATTCCCGCCTTGTAGCCAAAGCTATGGAAAAAGGGGTTTATGATCAGATAGCGATCGTTTTCATTAAGGCCCAGTAACTCGGTCCAGGTCTTAAATGTCCGTATGTTTTGCTCGTGAGATGTCATCACACCCTTAGGTGTGCCTGTAGTGCCAGAGGTAAACAGAATATCTGACAGATCAGTTGGTTGGATCTCTGCTATTCGTTGATCCAGTGCATCGTTGCCATACTCGCTGAGATATTTCTCGCCGCTGTTATGGAAATCGTCCCATGAAGATTGGCTATTAGTCGACGGATTAAAAACGACAATATCATTAACCGAGCCGATATCTTTATTTATGAGCATTGCGGGGTAATCAGTGCCGAGAAACTCACCGACACTAAATAAAATAGACACAGAGGCCCGGCGCAGTATGTCAGCGGCCTCACTACCTTTGTATCGAGTATTTATCGTTACCAGTACGCCACCGGCAGTTTGTATCCCCATCGCCGCGACCACCCACTGATGGATATTGGGGGCCCAAATTGCGGCCTTATCACCTCGCTTAAAATCCCGTAACATTAGCGCTGCAGCAACATGGTGTGACTGCTCATGGAGCTGCCGAAAAGTAATCTTGTAACCATTGTCATCGATAAAAACATGATCATCAAAATGCTCAGCCGCCGCTTTGACAAGCTGCGGGATGGTTTTACTGTTGCAGGGACTATCAGCGGTATTGTTGAGCATGGTCGGTTCAGTTTTCTTTGATGAGCTTTCAATATATTTGAGTGGGACTTTTTTGTCATAGTCCTAATGGATGATGATTGCCTAAGGGTCACCTCACATAATCTGGGTTCTGTATTTATACTATCGTTTCGACGTCTATGGACAGTCTCAAACACTTTTGGGGCGAGCCACTGCTACCGCAGCGTCATTTTTAATCAGGTTTTGGAGTTGCCCATGAACAAGATAGTTTCTGCTGAGCAGGCAATTGCACAAATTAGTGATGGCATGACCGTAGGCATTGGTGGTTGGGGTCCTCGACGAAAACCCATGGCCCTCATCCGAGAAATTCTCCGCTCAGACTTAAAAGATCTAACTATTGTGGCCTATGGCGGAGCTGATGTCGGCATGCTTTGCGCGGCGGGCAAGGTCAAAAAAGTCATCTTTGCCTTTGTTTCTCTCGATTTTATTCCTCTTGAACCCTATTTTCGGGAAGCACGGCAGAATGCCAGCATCGAAGTGATGGAAATTGATGAAGGTATGCTTTTGTTGGGTCTGAGAGCCGCTGCTTGGAAGATACCCTTTATCCCAACTAGCGTTGGTCTAGGTACCGATGTTATAAAAAACAACAGTGACCTGGCTGTTATTTCTAGCCCTTACGATGAAAAAGACTGGGTGGCTATGCCGGCACTAAAATTGGATGTAGCGTTGGTTCATGTGGACAAGGCAGATAGTCGAGGTGTTTGCCAAATCAAGGGCCCAGACCTATACATGGACGATTGGTTTGCGAGAGCGGCTGCGGTAACCATCGCTAGCAGCGAAGATATCGTCGAATCAGATTATTTCTCCTCCTCAGATGAAGCCAGGTATGTTCATTGGGAGCGGTCTGAAACAACAGCCGTGGTACATCTTCCCTGTGGGGCTCATCCCACGTCTTGCGCACCTCTCTATGGCTTTGATGTGGCGCACTTTAAGACCTACAACGCTTCAGTCAAAGAGGGTGGTTTTGGTCCTTATTGTGATACCTACATTGCAGGAAAAGATGAACAGGAATACCAACAGGCAGTGGGGGGGCTAGATAAGATCAAGTCCATTCCCTTGCCAATTTATTAATGATTATTTTGTAATGGGAAAAGTTAATGACGACAACGGCTACAGAATACAGGCTTTGTGAGCTGATGATTTGCGCGGCTGCCGAAAGCTTTGCTGGTAATGGCGAGGTGCTGGCGACAGGTATAGGTGTCATTCCACGTTTGGCGGCGAGTCTTGCAATGAAAACCTGTAATACTGACCTGATGATGACTGATTCTGAGGCCTGGATGTTAAGCGAGCCCAATCCGGTGAGCGGAAGAAATCTGAATGAGGGGCAAAAACAAGAATCTTGGATGGGGTTTTCGCGGATATTTAACAACGTTTGGGGTGGCAAACGCCATGCGCTGGTTGGCCCGAGTCAAATCGACCAGTTTGGTCAGACCAACATTTCGGCCTTAGGAGGTACCTACCAGCAGCCCAAAGTACAGATGCTTGGTGTCCGAGGCTTTCCTGGAAACTCTATTAGTCACGCTAACTCCTTTTACGTGCCGGCACACAGTAAGCGCGTGTTCGTTGAAGGTGAGTGTGACGTGGTCTGCTCTATAGGCTATAACGCCGAACGTTTGCCTAGAGGCTATAGCTTTGATGATATTGATATCCGGCGGGTGGTCACAGATCTCTGCGTGATGGATTGGTGTGGGCCTAATCATCAATTACGGCTGGTGAGCCTGCATCCGGGTATTACTGTACAGCAGGTGACCGACAATACCGGTTTTGAAGTGCATACTGGTAATGAACTGACCACCACAGCAGCACCGACTATTGAACAGTTGGCCATAATCACGGCCTTAGACCCGGTTGGAATCCGTCACAAACAGTTATCGGATAACCCCATGGGTGATCGACGCTAACCTTATTTTTATTTGAGCAAAAATACGAGAGATAATCTATGACTGACACCCAAACTGCTGAAACTGAAGTCGATATCGTGATCTATTCTGTGGCAGAAGGTATTGCCACAATCACTATGAATCGCCCTAAATATAACAATGCCCAGAATGGGCGCATGACTTATGAGTTAGATGCAGCATTTCAGTGTGCAGTAGCTGACGATGAGGTTAAGGTAATAGTGCTTAAAGGCAACGGTAAGCATTTCTCAGCTGGCCATGATATTGGCACTCCCGGGCGCGACATCAACGAAAGCCAAGATCGAGTCACTCTTTGGTATGACCACGCCAATAAAGAAGGGGCTGAGTTTCTGTATGTACGTGAAGCAGAGGCCTACCTAGGGATGTGCCGTCGCTGGAGAGATATTCCCAAACCAACCATCGCGGCAGTGCAGGGCGCCTGTATCGCCGGAGGACTCATGCTGGCATGGGTCTGTGATCTTATTGTTGCCACTGACGATGCTTTCTTCTCAGATCCAGTGGTACGAATGGGTATTCCTGGGGTTGAATACTTTGCCCATCCCTTTGAGATGCACCCCCGTATTGCCAAAGAATTCCTCTTTTTAGGTGATCGCATGTCCGCCCAAAGGGCCGAGCAGATGGGTATGGTTAATCGACTGTCGACCAGAGAAACCCTGGAGGCTGATGTAAACGCCATCGCGGCAAAAATAGCCACCATGCCGCGCATGGGATTGGCCTTAACTAAACAGTCTATTAATAATATTGAAGACTTGCGGGGCAAGCGCACCGGTATGGACGCGGCTTTTGCTTGGCATCATTTTGCCCACGGCCACAATGAATTAGTGTCTGGCGATAAGCTTGGTGGTTTTGACGGTAAGAAAATGGCTGAAGAGAACAAAAAACAGAACAAAAAAGAGAACAAAACCTAAGGGTGATTATTGCAGGCTAAGGGTTACCCAAATAGGGGTGAAAGGTACCATACATTATGGAATTGACATACACAGTTGAAGAGCAGGCATTTCGGTTACAAGTCCGTCAATGGCTAGTGGACAATCTACCCGAAAATCCGCTTAAATCCTTTGACACACAAGAAGGGTTTGAACAGCACCGGCAGTGGGAGAAAACCCTCGCCTCAGGTAACTGGGGGATGGTTACCTGGCCAAAAGAATATGGTGGCAGAGGCTGCAATCTTATTGAGTGGCTTATTTTTGAAGAAGAATATTATCGCGCCGGTGCACCCCTAAGGGTTAATCAAAACGGTATCTTCTTACTTGGGCCAACGTTAATGGAATATGGCACTGACGAGCAAAAACAACGTTTTATTAGTGCGATGGCCAGCGGTGACGAAATTTGGGCGCAAGGTTGGTCGGAGCCCGGTGCCGGTTCTGATATGGCAGCAATAAGATCTAAGGCAACTAGAGATGGCGATGAGTACGTCATTAATGGCCAGAAAATCTGGTCAACCCGAGCCGTATTTGCTGACTGGGTATTTTGCATGTTTCGTACTGATCCAGATTCAAAGCGACATCACGGATTGTCATTTGTGTTTGTTCCACTGGACGCAGAGGGTGTCACTGTCCGCCCCATCGACCAACTTAATGGTCTACCAGGGTTTGCTGAAATTTTCTTTGATAACGTTAGGGTTCCTGTATCCCATCGCTTAGGTGAGGAGGGAGATGGCTGGAGTATTGCAATGTCTACTGCAGGCTTTGAGCGAGGGTTGATGTTGCGAAGTCCTGCGCGCTTCCAGCAAGCGGCAAAAAACCTGATGGAACTGTATCGCGCCAAACGCAATGACATTCTTGATTTATCCATAGAAGATGCCGTGGTGCGCTGTTACATGGACGCTGAAGCCTATGCGCTCTCAACCTATCAAACTGCGTCAAGACTCATGAGTGGCGGACAGATAGGAGCCGAATCTAGCTGTAACAAGATATTCTGGTCAGAATTAGATATAAAAATACATGACACAGCCATGCGCTTACTCGGTGCAAGGGGAGAATTGGAACCCGATTCAGAAGATGCCTGTGCTGAATTAGGAACCTGGCTAGACGGCTTTTTATTCGCTCAGTCAGGGCCGATTTACGCCGGAACAAATGAAGTGCAACGCAATATTATCGCTGAAAGAATGCTCGGCATGCCACGTAAATGAGAGGCTTTTATATAAAGTACCTCGACCTAACTAACCACAGGGAATCAACGTGAACTTCACTTACTCAAAAGATCAACTAACCTACCGAAATACGGTCGCCGCTTTATTAGCTGGCGAGGTGACAGCCGAGTCTATTCGCGCTCGCTGGGCAAGTGCGCAAGGTATTGATTCCAACTTAACCCAGCAGCTGTCAGACATGGGACTTAACGCCATGCTGGTGCCAGAATTCTGTGGTGGCTTAGGGTTGTCCGAGCTCGACTTCATTCTGCTGGCCCAAGAGTGCGGCCGAGTAGCGATGCCAGAGCCTTTGGTTGAAAACGCTATGGTGGCCACCGCGATGTTATCTGACATCGCTTGCTCAGACCTAGCCACGGCCAATCAGTGCCAAGATGTTTTAGAAAAGATCGCCGCAGGGGATGCCTCAGTTGCCTGCGGTCATTGGATTAATCCCTATATCAACATGGCAGATACAAATCAGTGGCTACTTTTACCTCATGGTGAAGAGGTGCATCTAGTGAGCACCGAAGCGGTGGATTTGATTGACCAGCGCAGCTCAGACCCTAGCCGGCGAATATTTAAAGTTAACTGGCAGCCCAGCAGCAGAACCAAGATAGCAGGCGGACAACAAGGGGCAGATTTATGGCGTAGTGCGCTCAATCGAGGCGCATTGGGGGTAGCAGGTCAGTTAATTGGCTTGGCAGAAAGCATCTTGCAACGCGCTGTCGTTTTCACCACCGATCGAGAGCAATTTGGTCGGCCGGTGGGCGCTAATCAGGCGGTCAAACACCTGTTAGCTGACTGTGCGGTTAGTCTAGAATTTGCTAAACCGGTGATTTCCAGAGCGGCCTATGCCGTTGCAACCGCTCCCACTCGTGCTGACTGGGCCGTGTCCCACGCTAAGGTGGCGGCCAGTCAAGCCGCATTGCTGAGTGTTCGTCACGGTATGCAGGTACATGGTGCTATGGGATATACCTGGGAGTGCGATCTTCAAATTTGGATGAAACGTTGCTGGGCTATCGACAAGACCTGGGGTGACGCTGGGTTTCATAAGAACCGAATTCACGAGTGGCTGTTAAACCCGAATGCGTTAATGGGTGCTGAGCATACGTTTGGTAAAAGCATGTCACCAAACAATGAAACTACTTTAGAGCAGGGAGCAGCTTAATGGCTTTAAATCAGGCTTATATAGTGGATGCTATTCGCAGTCCAACCGGACGGCGTAAAGGCGGCCTTGCCGATGTTCATGGTGCCGATCTTGGTGCCCATGTTCTAAAAAATATTGTCCAACGCAATGATATTCCAGAGGTTGACTACGACGACGTTATCTTTGGCTGTGTTGATGCTATCGGGCCCCTCGCCGGAGATATAGCTAGGACTGCTTGGCTAGCCGCAGGTCTTTCAGACGAAGTTCCTGGCACTACAATAGACCGGCAGTGTGGCTCTTCTCAGCAAGCAGTCCACTTTGCAGCTCAGGCTATCATGTCTGGCACTATGGATGTCGTCGTTGCTGGAGGCGTGCAAACCATGACCCAAATTCCTATAGGCTCAGCAATGACCTCAGCACAGCCACTGGGATTTTCAGATCCATTCTCAGGCAGCAAGGGCTGGGTTGATCGTTATGGCGATGTTTTGGTCTCTCAGTTTAATTCTGCCCAAATGATGGCAGATAAGTGGAAATTGTCTCGTCTAGATATGGAAGTCTTTGCTCTGCGCTCCCATAACCGCGCATTAAACGCCATCGACAAAGGTTATTTCGATCAAGAGATAGCGCCCTTAAATGGTGTGGTGATAGACGAAACACCCAGAATCACCTCCCTTGAAAAAATGGCCGAACTACAACCCATACAAGAGGGCGGCAGTATTACAGCGGCAGTCTCTAGTCAAACCTGCGATGGTGCCTCTGCGGTTTTATTGGTTTCAGAGGAAGCGTTAAAGCGTTACAACCTAACGCCACGGGCCCGTATTGCTCATATGTCAGTTCGCGGCGCAGACCCTATCTGGATGTTAACTGCGCCGATTCCCGCCACGGCTCATGCCTTAAAGAAAGCTCAGATGAGTATCCATGATATTGATCTAGTAGAAATTAATGAAGCCTTTGCGCCAGTGCCCATGGCATGGCTTGCAGAGATGGGTTTTGATCCAGAGAAGACCAACGTTAACGGTGGGGCAATTGCGCTCGGACACCCTTTAGGTGCCACGGGTACCAAGTTAATGACCACCCTGCTACATGAGTTAGAACGCAGTAAAGGGCGCTACGGACTGCAGACTATGTGTGAAGGTGGCGGTCAGGCTAACGTGACCATTATTGAGCGCCTCTAAATATGCTGCCTTGGGTCAGTAAAGACTAATTGATGTGACACTTTTATAGGAATTGAACAGATGAGTGGTATTTGTGATGGACGCGTTATTATTATCACTGGCGCGGGTGGCGGTTTAGGTCGTGAGTACGCTCTAGCGTTCGGCGCTGCGGGAGCCAAGGTGCTGGTTAATGATATTAATGCTCAGGCCGCGGCAGACACCGTAGCCGATATTCAAGACGCAGGTGGAGAAGCTTTAGCTAACACCCAAGATATCACTAATTATGAACAGTCAGGATTAATCGTGCGCACAGCCATCGATCATTTTGGTGATCTTCACGTGGTTATTAACAACGCAGGTATATGCCGTGACCGAATGTTCGCGTCAATGACAGAAAGCGAGTGGGATCAGGTGATTTCAGTGCATTTGAAAGGTCATTTCTGTATTAGTAGTCATGCCGTGCATTACTGGCGAGACCAATTCAAACAGGGCCATCAGGTAGATGCTCGAATTATTAATACCTCCTCAGGCGCGGGCTTAAATGGCTCTATCGGTCAGAGCAACTACGCAGCGGCTAAGGGTGGTATTGCTTCTTTAACCCTAAATCAAGCGGCCGAATTGAGACGCTACGGCATTACTGTAAATGGTCTGGCCCCAGCGGCAAGAACCGGCATGAGCGAAGATGCTTTCGCAGATATGATGAAAAAACCGGAGGATGGTAGCTTTGACCAATATAACCCAGCCAATGTCGCACCATTAGTTGTTTGGCTTGGGTCTGAGCATTCAGCAGACTGCACTGGACGTTTATTTGAAGCCTTCGGTGGAGAAATATCTATAGCTGATGGCTGGCGCTCAACCCCATCGGTGGACAAAGGCGCCAAGTGGCAAGCAGAAGACATTGGTGAAGCGGTGCAGGTGCTGATATCTCGTGAAATTCCAGCGCAAAAGGTTTATGGCACCTAATATTAGAGCACTCAATTGGTGTTTAAGTGATCGGAGTACAGCCAAGCTATTATGAACTTTAAGTTTACCGACGAACAGATGATGATTCGCGATACCGCTGAGGCTTTTCTGGCTAAGACAAGCACCAGCGCTTCTGTACGTCAGGTTATGGGCACCGAGTTGGGTTATGACCATCAGTTGTGGCGCCGCATCTGTGATGAGATGTGTTGGCAAGAAATGCATATTCCAGAGGTCTATGGTGGTCTGGGGCTTGGTTATGTGGAACTGGTGGCGACACTAGAGCAAATGGGGCGCTATCTCTGTTGCTCCCCGTTTTATGCTTCAGTCTGTTTAGCCGCCAATGCGCTCTTGGTTGCAGGTACAGAACATCAAAAGCTAACCTACTTACCACAGATTGCCGAGGGCAAGACCGCCACCTTAGCCTACACTGGTGAGTCTGGAGGTTGGGACTCTAGCAGCGTTAAGGTCACTTACCAGAAGCAGGGCGACAGCTACCGTTTGAATGGCATCTATCGCTTTGTTCCAGATGGCCACAGTGCCGAAATTTTGGTGCTGGCAGCGCGAGATCAAGATACCCAGGGGGACGAGGGCATTAGTCTATTTGTCGTGCCCGCCAATACCCCAGGAATAAGCCGCGAGTGGCTGCCAACGATGGATCAGACTCGCAGACAAGGACAACTGCAATTAGATAATTTAGTGCTTAATAGCGATGCTGTAATGAGTGATGCGGGCCAAGCGTGGCTGCAGCTTGAGAAAATTTTAGATCTAGGTCGAATCGCAGTGGCGGCAGAACAATTAGGTGGATCTCAGCAATGCCTTGATTCAACCTTGGCTTATATTAGTGAGCGAGTGCAATTTGGTCGATCAATAGCCTCTTATCAATCGGTAAAACATAAGTGCGCAGATATGATGGTTAAAGTCGAAGCAGCTCGCTCTGCAGTCTATTACGCGGCCTGTGTTGGCGATCAATTTCTCAATCAAACCACTGACGTCGCAGGCTTAGCGGAAGCTGCCAGCATAGCTAAGTCTTACAGCAGCGACGGCTTTTTCCATAATGCGGGGGTAGGCATCCAACTTCATGGCGGGGTCGGCATTACCGCAGAATACGATATTCAGCTATATTTCAAGCGAGCTAAGTCGACCGAGACGTTTCTTGGTGCCGCAGACTATCATCGAGAACGACTGGCGACACTCTTGTTAGACACTCAGGTGGCCTTATGAAGTTAGATTTCAGCTCAGTGGATGAGTTATTTCGCGAAGAAATCGCCAACTGGTTGGCCGCCAATCTCTGCGGTGAATTTGAGTCTATTCGTGGTCGAGGAGGCCCCGGTGATCAGCATATGTTTATCGACGAGCGCAAAGCCTGGGAACAAAAACTCTATCAGGGAGGTTGGACCTGTATTGGTTGGACGCCTGAGTACGGTGGCCGTGGCGCGTCCATAGAGCAACAGGTTATTTTTAACGAAGAATATGCAAGAGCTCAGGGGCCGGGCAGAGCGGGGCACATTGGCGAGACTCTTGTTGGCCCAACACTTATCGCTTTTGGCAATCAGGAACAAAAAGACCGTTATTTACCAGAGATTTTGCGGGGTGAGGCCTTTTGGTGTCAAGGTTATTCAGAACCTGGCGCAGGCTCAGACTTAGGAAATGTAAAAACGAGCGCTAAATTCGATGATGCTACTCAGCAATGGCAGATTAGCGGCCAAAAAGTATGGACTTCCTTGGCTCGTGAGTCAGATCATTGTTTTGTTATTGCGCGCACCGATTCTAAATCTGTTGGCCATCGCGGCTTAGGGTTCTTTTTAGTGCCCATAGATCAGCCTGGAGTAACTGTTCGTCCAATAGACCAGTTAACGGGCACCAGCGAGTTTAACGAAGTGTTCTTTGATAACGCCCGGTGTTCGATTGATGACATTGTTGGCCAGCCTGGAGATGGCTGGAAAGTTGCTATGGGCTTGTTGGGCTTTGAGCGTGGCGTCTCTACGCTGGGCCAACAGATGCTGTTTCAAAATGAACTTGATGAAATTATTATGCTGGCTAAGGCCAATGGTTCAGGCCAAAACCCTCAGATCCGGCAACGAATCGCGGAGGCGCATATAGGCCTTAGAATTATGCGTTTTAATAGCATGCGCGTGCTCTCATCCAAAGAGACCGACGGCAGCTTGCAAAAAGAAGCGATGATTTACAAATTGTACTGGTCTAGCTGGCACCGAAACCTGGGTAAGTTAGCCATGGACGTAATGGGAGCTGAGAGCGAAGTGCTTGAAGGCGGGCCCTACCAGCTAAACCGTCTGCAATCGATGTACCTGTTTTCTCGCGCCGACACTATTTACGGTGGAACCAACCAAATTCAACGCAACCTTATTGCTGAGCGTGCCTTAGGTATGCCCAAAGAGCCAAGAGGTTGAAAGCATAATGCTTAGTTTAGGAGTAATAAAATGGCTTTAAAATCACCACCACCCTATGTAAAAGGGCACAATTTAATCGAGGGAAAGTCGGTATTGATTACAGCCGCGGCAGGTGCCGGCATTGGCTTTGCTGCAGCTAAACGTGCCGCAGAGGAAGGTGCTAGGGGCATTGTTGTCAGTGATATTCATCAAGGTCGTCTGATCAAATCAGTGGAGGCTCTAAAAGCTGAAACCGGCTTAGATGCTATATACCCTAAGCTGTGCAATGTCACCATCGAGAGCGACGTTCAAGAACTCGTGGACTATGCCGAAGAAGTGCTCCAAGGCGTTGACGTGCTGATTAACAATGCCGGGCTCGGCGGTACAGTCATGCTTACCGACATGAGTGATGCGCAATGGTCGAGCGTTTTAGATGTGACCTTAAACGGCACTATGCGCATGATACGGGCCATGCTCAAAAAAATGCAGCCTCGCGGTGCTGGTGTCATTGTTAATAACGCCTCGGTGCTAGGTTGGCGGGCGCAAAAAGAGCAGTGCCACTATGCTGCAGCTAAGGCTGGGGTAATGGCGTTGACACGCTGTGCTGCGCTGGAAGCGGCTGATTTTGGTGTGCGTATCAATGCGGTGTCTCCTTCTATCGCGTTCCATGATTTTCTCAAAAAGACCACACCCATCGAGTTGTTGGAGGAACTGGCGTCAAAAGAGGCTTTTGGTCGAGCAGCGGAAGTCTGGGAGGTGGCTAACGTGATGATGTTCCTTGCCTCCGATTACTCCAGCTATATGACCGGTGAAATTGTGCCGGTGTCTAGCCAAAGAGCTTAACAACACAAGAAAGAACAGGCAGATTTTAAATTCCTTTTAAGAGGCTGAATTATGAGAGAAGTCGTTATTATTTCCACCGCGAGAACCCCGATAGGTAAAGTCTTTCGTGGGGCTTTTAATAACACCGAAGCACCGGCCATGGGAGGCCATGTGGTTCAACAGGCTGTGG
>OCVR010000882.1_pt1 | contig 24528 bp, 20 predicted proteins | sample 1539091 | NCBI WGS metagenome assembly OCVR01 (sample SAMEA3355530, study PRJEB22509) | marine metagenome | biome: marine; feature: coastal ocean; material: water | place: USA | collected 2010-08-07 | depth 16 m | reverse complement strand
TTTTTTTTATGTCATAATTTGTAAATATGAAATTTGAATTAAATCATGATTGGCAGGGAAATATGTCATCACCTCGTTCAACACTTGGTGACAAAACAAAAATTCATTTATTCCTAATCCTTGCAATTGTATGGGTTTTTACTGGTCTTGTTGGCAATTCTCCTTGGATTCCTGCCGAATCAGAAAATGTAAGCATGGTAATGGATATTGTTTCAAGTAATTCTATAATAGCTCCCTTGGCTGCTAGTCAAGATTCAATCAATAATCCACCCTTATATCCTTTCATTGGCGCAACTTTTGTTAAGATTTTTTCATCGATACTTGCTCCACATGATGCAATTAGATTATCAAATTTTATATGGATAAGTTTAACTTTAGTAAGCATAGGTCTTATGACAAGAGAGTTATGGGGAACTGGTTTTGGTAGACAAGCAGGATTAATCTTTATTGCTTCTATTGGGCTTATTTTCAATGTTCATACTATTCGGCCAGAGGTTTCTGCTCTATTAGGTTTCGCTCTAGCGCTTTATGGTTTTTCACTTTACTATCGAAGACCCTTTAGAGCAAGTTTAGTCCTAGGTTTTGGTATATCAATAATTTTCCTATCGAATGGAATTTTGTCCCTTTTAAGTATTTTTATAACTTCACTGACTTTATTATTTATAAAGCAATGGAGAAATAAACGTTATTATTTATTTTGCTTAATTTCATCGATAGTAGCTTTAAGCATCATAAGTCCTTGGGTCTATCTTTTGTATAATTCCAATCCTGAAATTTTTTTTTCCTGGATAAATAAGGTAAATGCTCCAAATGGTGAAGAATTCTTTTTTTATATTAAGAATTTATTGTGGTTTACTTGGCCTGCTCTTCCACTTTTTTTATTCGTTTTAATTAAAAATTATCGGAACATATTTCAACTTAAAAAAATTCATTTACCTTTATTTTTTTCAATATCAATCTTATTTACACTTTCTCTTAACGCTAAAATAGATCAAATAAATCTAATGCCAATTCTATTGCCATTTTCAGTTGCAGCTGCAGGTGGAATTGATTTACTGAGAAGGAGTTCAGCAAGCGCACTCAATTGGTTTGGTATATTGATATTTGGTTTTTTTGGTTTTGTTATTTGGTTTTTTTGGTTTGCAGCTATAACAGGCTTTCCTGAAATAATTTATGATCGAATTTTCTTTCTTTCCGGAAGCTATGAAGTAAAATTTGAATTCTTAAGTTTTATTTTTGCATTTTTAATAAGTATTTTATGGCTTTACATCATCTTTAACCTGAAGATCTCAAATCGGTCAGCAATTTCAAATTGGGCAATTGGTATCACTATGGTATGGGTAACATTTATTATGCTTGTGAGCCCTCTTATTGATAATAGAAAAAGTTATGCTCCTGTTTTTCAAGATGTAAAACAACAATTATCCCAGAGCTCTAGTTGTTTATACACATACAACTTCAGTCCTAATGAAACAAATTTACTTCATTACTATTCGGGTATAAAAGCATTTGATTCTAATAAGGACATTCATTGCAGAATGATATTGTTATCACTTAATAACGAATCCAAAATGCCTTCTGAGTATGAATCATGGAATCAAATATGGTCAGGAAAAAGAATTGATCGAGATAAAACATACTACATCTTACTTTCGAAATAGTATTTTTTAATCTTTTAGATATTTATTAATAGCATTAAAAACAAAAGGATTTAATTGACTATTTTTTTCTGGGGTATCAGTAACATATTCTTTTATTTGTTTCCTCATATCTCGTCCCCAAAACTTTTGAATATGCCCCGCAGTATCTCTCTTAGCTTGCTCTTCATCTGGGTAACTTACAAAGAAACTACCAATGTCGTTTGCCATTCTGATTAGATTTTTTGTTTCCATAATAAGATTTTACCCGATTAATTGCTTAGGATGCGTATAACAATTGTATCGATTATTCCGAGCAAATCCGATTAGTGTTATTTCAAGTTGATCAGCTAACCTTAAAGCTAATGCCGTTGGGGCAGAAATAGCTACCAATAACTTGAGATTAAGATATGCAAGTTTTTGTACCATTTCATAGCTAGCTCTACTTGAAGTAATTACAAAGCAACCCTTTAAGAATTTTGAATTAAAGCTAGCGCCAATTAATTTATCAAGCGCATTGTGTCTTCCTACATCCTCTTTTAAGATTATCATGTCCCCTTTAGAATCAAATAATGCACAAGCATGAGTTGCACCAGTTTTTTTTTGTAATTTTTGTTGGCCTGAAAATTTCTTTAATGCTTTCAATATACTATTTGTAGAAAATTTAGATTCATTTTTTTTATTTTTAGGAATTTTAAGCACTTGATCTAGGGACTCAGCTCCACACAATCCACAGCCTGTCCTTCCAGTTAAATTTCTCCTTATCTCTTTTAAGCGAGTAAATTTTTCAGTCGAAATCTCTACATTAATTTCAATACCATTATCTTTTTTTATAACTTCAATTGAATAAATTTCTGAAAGACTTTTTATAATGCCTTCGGTTATTGAAAATCCTCTTGCAAAGTCTTCCAAATCACATGGGCTAACCATCATTACCACATGCGATACTCCATTATAAATAATGGCTACAGGAGTTTCTTCAGCCAATATATCTTTAACTACTTCTTCAGGATGATTGTTTTTTTGAATTAATACTTCTTTGCAAGTGTGGCTTGTTTGAATTAATTTTTCTTTAGCCACTTTGGTTTAGCTTACTTTTTCCTCACCATTTTTTACAAAATCGATTTGTTTTTCACTAAATTTTTGATATTTAGATTGCCAGTTTGATGGTTGTGTTACTTTAGTCACTTGAACAGCTGTTACTTTAAACTCTGGGCAATTTGTAGCCCAATCAGAATTATCTGTTGTAATAACATTTGCCCCTGAAACAGGGTGATGGAAGGTTGTATAAACAACACCGGGTTGAACTCTGTCTGTTATTTTTGCGCGAAGCACAGTGTCGCCTGACCTACTATTTATCCCGACCCAATCACGCTCATTTATTCCTCTTTCTTCTGCGTCATGAGGATGTATTTCAATTAAATCTTCATCATGCCACTCAGAATTTTTTGTTCTTCTTGTTTGAGCCCCAACATTGTAATGAGCCAAAATTCTTCCAGTTGTCATTATTAATGGGAATTTACCATTCACTTTTTCAACAGTAGGTACATATTCTGTAATAAAGAATTTACCTTTTCCTCTAACAAACTCATCTACATGCATAGTAGGTGTTCCTTCTGGAAACTCGTCATTGCAAGGCCATTGAATACTCTCAAGCTTATCTAATTTTTCGTAGCTTACTCCTTTAAAGGTTGGGGTTAGCTGAGCAACTTCATCCATAATTTCACTAGCATGTTTATAATTCATTGGATAACCCAATGCATTTGATAGCATTTGTGTAATTTCCCAATCCTCATAACCATTTTTAGGGGCCATTACTTTTCTCACCCTTGAAATTCTTCTTTCTGCATTCGTAAAAGTACCGTTCTTTTCTAAAAATGATGAGCCCGGTAAAAATACATGGGCATACATAGCCGTTTCATTTAAAAATAAATCTTGAACGATGACGCATTCCATAGATTCGAGTGCATGAGTCACATGTTGAGTATCTGGATCTGACTGAGCTATATCTTCTCCCTCACAATAAAGTGATTTAAATTTACCTGATATTGCTTCATCAAGCATATTTGGAATTCTAAGTCCTGGCTCATCGTAAATTTTTGCGTTCCATGCTGACTCAAATAAAGCTCGGGTAGCCAGATCTGAAACATGTCTATACCCAGGGAGTTCATGTGGGAATGAACCCATATCACAAGCACCCTGAACATTATTTTGCCCTCTAAGTGGGTTGATACCAACTCCTTCTCTACCTACGTTTCCGGTTATCATCGCCAAATTTGCAATCCCCATAACCATCGTTGAACCTTGGCTATGCTCTGTTACACCTAAACCATAATAAATAGACCCATTCTTTTCCTTTGCAAATAATCTAGCTGCTTTTCTAAGTAAGTCCGCTGGAATACCTGTTTCTAATTCCATTGATTCTGGAGAATTTTTTGGGTCTTTAATAAAATTTAACCAAATTTTGAATGACTCATCTTCACAACGCTCTTTCACAAAATTTTGATCGCTTAGTCCTTCTTCTACGATCACATGTGCGATTGAATTAATTGTCGCAACATTGGTGCTTGGTCTGAGTTTTAGATGATAATCAGCTTTAATATGAGGTGTATTGCCAACTAAATCAATTTCTCTTGGATCAACAATAATTAATTTAGCACCTTCTCTTAGTCTTCTTTTCATCTGCGATGCGAAAACCGGATGACCATCCGTTGGATTTGCACCAACAATCATAATCACATCTGACTTCATCACTGAATCGAAATTTTGTGTTCCTGCTGATTCACCAATAGTCTGTTTGAGCCCATACCCGGTGGGTGAGTGACAAACTCGTGCGCAAGTATCTATATTATTATTACCAAACCCTGCCCTAACAATCTTTTGCATTAAATAAACTTCTTCATTCGTACATCTTGACGATGAAATAGCACCGACAGAATTAGAGCCGTATTTTTGTTGTATTCTTTTTATCTCTGAGGCGGCATAATTAATTGCCTCTTCCCATGATACTTTTTGCCAAGGATCTTTAATGCTTTTTCTTATCATAGGTGTAGTAATTCTGTCCTTGTGTGTTGTGTACCCCCATGCAAATCTACCTTTGACACAAGAATGCCCGTGATTAGCGCCACCATCTTTATTGGGTGTCATCCTGACGACTTTATCTCCCTGAAGTTCGGCATTAAAAGAGCAACCTACGCCACAATATGCGCACGTAGTTTTTACTTTTTTTTCTGGTGTACCATGCTCTTCGATACTTTTTTCAATTAATGTAGCTGTAGGGCAGGCTTGAACGCATGCTCCACATGAAACACATTCTGAATCTTTAAAGTCTTTATTTCCAGCTGAAACCTTTGATTCAAAGCCTCTCCCATCTATTGTTAAGGCAAATGTACCTTGAGTTTCTTCACATGCTCTTACACATCGAGAACAGACAATACATTTTGAGGGATCAAACGTGAAATATGGATTTGATTCATCTTTTTTAGAGTCAAGGTGATTTTCTCCTTCGTAGCCGTAGCGAACGTCTCTTAGGCCGACTGCTCCTGCCATATCTTGTAGCTCACAATCACCATTTGTTGCACATGTTAAGCAATCAAGGGGATGATCCGAAATATATAATTCCATTACACCTTTTCTTAATTCAGCTAATTTAGGTGATTGAGTGGAAACGACTAATCCATCAGCAGCTGGAGTTGTGCAAGAGGCTGGATAACCTCTTTTACCCTCAATTTCTACCAAACAAAGACGACATGAACCAAAAGGCTCGAGACTGTCTGTAGCACATAATTTAGGTACACTAAAACCAGCAACTGAAGCTGCACGCATCAAAGAGGTTCCTTCAGGAACAGTTACATCTACCCCATCAATATTGAGCGTTACAAGTTTTTCAGAGTTTGCTGAAGGTGTACCGAAATCTTTTGTATCATCCATATTTTTAGCTTTTGGCGTATTTAAGATTGAATTTTGTTCAATCTTTTAAAATTTTCTTAAGTTATTGTTTATTTGTCTATTATTCTATTATTAAGTTTCAGTTTTTTCAAGCCCAAAATCTTTTGGAAAGAAATTCAAAGCGCTAATCACAGGGAATGGAGTCATTCCACCCATAGCACATAATGACCCATGAACCATAGTCTCACCTAAGTCTTTAAGAACTTCCACATTTTTTTCTTGGTCAATCCCATCCTTAATTTTATCGATTACTTCCATACCCCTAGTGGATCCAATTCTGCATGGAGTACATTTACCGCAGGATTCTATTGCACAAAATTCAAATGAATACCTTGCTAATTTTGACATATCTATCGAATCATCAAATGCCACAATGCCGCCATGTCCAACGACAGCGTTTATTTCAGAAAATTTCTCGTAATCAAGTGGTGTATCAAATTGATGTTCAGGGAGAAAAGCCCCTAATGGTCCACCTACTTGCACAGCTTTAATATTTTTACCTGTTGCTGACCCCCCACCAAAATCATAGAGCAATTCTCTTAGCGTAATTCCAAAAGCTTTTTCGATCAGACCTGTTTGTTTTAGATTACCAGCAAGTTGTATAGGAAGAGTGCCTTTTGAACGCCCCATACCAAAATCTGCATAAAATTTTGATCCTTTATCTAAGATAATCGGAATTGTTGCCAGTGAAATGACATTATTAACTACTGTTGGTTTTCCGTACAAACCTTCAATCGCAGGTAGTGGTGGTTTATACCTTACAAGCCCTCTTTTTCCTTCTAAACTTTCAAGTAATGATGTCTCTTCGCCGCAAATATATGCACCTGCTGCTCTGGTAACTTCTAATTTGAAAGAAAACTCACTATCCAAAATATTTTTACCTAAGAATCCATTTTTCTCTGCAATACTAATTGCTTCATTAAGAATAGCTTGAGCATGAGGGTATTCAGATCTTAAATAGATATAGCCATGATCAGCACCAACAGCTAACCCCGCAATAATCATGCCCTCTATTAAAACAAAAGGATCATTTTCCATAATCATTCTGTCAGAAAAAGTACCTGAATCACCCTCATCTGCATTGCATACGATATATTTTTTTTCAGAGGGTGCATTTAAAACAGTTTGCCATTTTATTCCAGTTGGGAAAGCAGCGCCTCCCCGCCCTCTCAATCCAGAGTCTGTAACCTCATCAACAATTTCTTGATTTGTTAACTTTAAGGCTTTACGTAACCCTTTAAAACCATCATGTGCTTCATAATCAACTAAGGATACAGGGTCTGTAATACCTACCCTGGCATATGTTAGTCTTTCCTGATTCTTAAGCCACTCAATTTCACTTGTAATTCCTAGGGATAAAGAATGATCTTTACCTAAGAAAAATTCTTCATCAAACATTGAAGGTACATCGCTAGGATTAACGGGTCCGTATGCAACTCTTCCTTTAGCGGTTTCTACTTCTACCATTGTTTCAAGCCAAAAAAGACCACGTGAACCGTTTCGAATAATTTCTATTTCTATCTTACGATTACTTGCCTCAACTTTTATCGCTTTAAATACCTCTTCAGCCCCCAACGAAAGCGCACTTGAGTCTCTAGGTATATATATTTTATGAGTTGTCATTATTTTTAGCTTTTTCAATTAAATCATCAATTTTATCTTCGTTAACCCTACCTATAACATCGTTATCAATCATTACAGCTGGCGAGCAAGCGCAATTGCCTAAACAATAGACAGGTTCTAAAGTTATCGATTTGTCTTCTGTAGTTTGATGATAATCAATGCCTAACTTTTCTTTGCAGTAAGCTTCAATATTCTCACTGCCCATTGATTGGCATGATTCAGCTCTGCAAATCTGCAAAATATGCTTTCCGGAAGGTTTTGTCCTAAAATGGTGGTAAAAGGTGACAAATCCGTGCACTTCTGCCACCGAAAGACTGAGAGCTTTTGATATAGGCTCATAAGACTCTTCAGGTATGTAACCTAGATCATCTTGAATTGCGTGCATAAGAGGCAATAGTGCCCCAGGTTTGTCTTTGAGCACTGTTAGGTGCTCTTCAATTTTTTGTAATTTAGTTTCGGATAACATTTTGTTTATATTATTTCTTTAAAAAAACCTAAATTTTTCAACATACTATACATTAAAGTAATTGTTTTTTTTTAAGTAAAATTATTAAATCTTTAACTTTTTTATTATATATTGTGACAATGCAACTTATAGATCAGTTCAATAGAAAGGTAGACTATATAAGAGTATCTGTCACAGATAGATGTGATTTTAGATGCGTTTATTGTATGTCAGAAAAAATGACTTTTCTTCCTAAATCTACTGTGCTTTCACTTGAAGAAATTGAAAGGCTAATTAGAGTTTTTTCTGAGTTAGGTGTGAAAAAAGTTAGGTTAACTGGAGGTGAGCCACTTGTTAGGAGAGGTATTGATAATTTATTCAAGTCAATTGGAAAAATTAAAGCGCTTGATGAAATTACGCTAACAACTAACGGAAGCCAACTTCAGAGTAAGGCACAAATGTTAAAGGACGCTGGTGTTGAGAGAATTAATGTCAGTTTAGATAGCCTAGATCCCCTTACATTCAAAAAGATGACTAGAACGGGTGATATAAATAAAGTTTTAGATGGTATTCACTCTGCCATTGAAGTGGGATTTAAAAAAATTAAAATAAACACCGTTTTAATGAAACAAATAAATGAAAAAGAACTATACAATTTAGTGGATTACGCTATTAAATACTATCTTGATATTTCTTTCATTGAAGAGATGCCACTTGGCGACACTGATTATGACAGGCAATCTACCTCAGTCAGTAATGATAATATTTTATTGAAGTTAAAAGAAAAATATTTATTATCAAAAGCAGATGTAACTACGAGCGGTCCTGCTGAATACTTTTATATTAAAAATACACAAACAAAAGTTGGCCTAATCTCCCCTCACAGCCATAACTTTTGTGAAAACTGTAACCGAGTACGAATCTCATGCAAGGGTGAACTTTTTTTATGCTTAGGCCAAGATACAAAAATTGAATTAATGCCTCTGATTAGAGAGAATCCTCATAATGACGAACCTCTCAAAGAGGCCATATTAAACAGCATGGCAATCAAACCAAAATCTCATAATTTTAATTTGGCAGACCAGAAACCCTCCGTAGTAAGATTTATGTCTCATACGGGTGGTTAATTGAATAACGAAGTAGAAGGCGTTATATTGGCTGGCGGTAAATCTTCTAGAATGGGAGAAAATAAATCTTTGGTTTTGTTAGATAAAAAACCGTTAATAGCGCATGTTTTTAGTCGAATGAAAAAACAGGTAGGCAAGCTCAGTATTAATTCAAACGAGTTTTTGAGTATTTTTCCGCAATCTCTTCAGTTCGCAGATGCGTTACCCGGACAGTTAGGACCTTTATCAGGGATATTTTCGGGTCTAGTTAAGGCAAATACTGACTGGGTGCAATTTTGTCCAAATGATACCCCTTTTTTCCCAACAAATTTAGTTGACAGATTAAGTAGCTATATTGATAAAAAAAATCCTAAAATTATCTTGCCAACAGCAAACGATAAACTCGAACCCGTTTTTTTGCTCTGCCCTAAAAATTTAGCAAGTAACTGTGAAGAATTTCTATCTTCAGGAGAGAGGAAGCTTGAAACATGGATCAAGTCTAATAATTTTCAAACTGTCGACTTTGAAGAAAAAGATGCTTTTTTTAATATCAACAGCATCGCTGATTTAGGTAAGATATAAATCCTAGTGATGAATAAAAAACCATATATTTTAGGCATTTGTGCAGCAAATAGTGGCTCTGGTAAAACATATGTCATTGAAAATCTTATACCTGAATTAAAAAAAAGAGGTTATTCATCTTCCGCTATTAAACATGCGCATCATAATTTTGATATTGATAAGCCAGGAAAGGATAGTTTTAAAATAAGGGAGTCTGGTGCGAAACAAACATTAATTTTTAATGCTGGCCGGTCCGCATTAATTACTGAAAACAAAAAAAATGATTTCGACTTAAATAAAGCGCTTGAGCAAATTAATCAACCAACAGATATAATTTTAGTAGAGGGATTAAAAACAATGCAGATTCCTAAAATTGAGGTTTATCGAGAAAAAATATCTAGTGAGTTACTTCATAATAAAGATAAAAATATAATTGGGGTGATATCAGATGTAAGCATTAAATGTGATATTCCATGTTTTAATTTTACTAATATAGATAAAATTTCTGAATTTATAATTACACTTATAGAAAATGAAAAAAATAATCTCACTTGATAACTTAGTCAACGATCCAGGTTGCTTATCAGAATATGATCCTAATGCAATGACCATTGAGGTCGCGAGAAAATATATACACAATTTTTTAAAGGTTAATTTAGAAACTGAATTCGTAAATACTGAGGATGCACTCGATCGGATTTTAGGTGAAACAATCATTTCAAAGATTAATGTGCCAAATTATAATAATTCAGCAATGGATGGTTTTGCCTTTAATTTGGATTCCTTAATAGAAAAAAATACACTTAAAGTCGCGACTACAATTTTGGCTGGAGATCTCTCTAAACAAAAAATTAAACCAGGCTTTGCGGCACAGATCATGACAGGCTCTAAAATTCCAGATGGCACTGACACAGTTTTACCTTTCGAGTTAGTCAAACAGGAAAATGATTCTATTGTTGTAAATGAAATCCCAAAAAAAGGCGTCAATATCAGAAGATTGGGAGAGGATATAAAAAAAAATGGTGAAGTCCTTAAAAAGGGAGTCTATTTGAGGCCTGCAGAAATAGGATTAATTGCATCGATTGGAATAAGTAGAGTGAAAGTATTTAAAAAATTAAAAGTCTCTTTTTTTTCGACTGGTGATGAGGTGGTCAAAGCAGGTCAACCCATCAAATCTGGTCAAGTCTATGATAGTAACCATTTTACAATTCAATCCATGTTAAGAAGAATAAATGTTGAATGTGTCGATTTAGGAATCATCCCTGATGATAAAAAATTAATTGAAAAAACATTTAAGAATGCCGCAAAAATATCTGATGCAATTATTACAACAGGTGGTGTTTCAGTTGGAAAGGCTGATTATATGAAAGATATTTTAAAAAAATTAGGTAAAGTATTATTTTGGAAGTTATCAATCAAACCTGGAAGACCAATGGCTTATGGTGCTTTTGAAACAACTCCCTATTTTGGTTTACCTGGCAATCCAGTGGCTGCAATGATTACATTTTACCAATTGGTGCAACCAGCACTTAAATACCTCATGGGTCATGATGGTTATAAACTTCCCACACTGTTTAAAGCAAAATGTGCCGCACCCATTACAAAACGGCCTGGGAGAATGGAGTTTCAGAGAGGCTTTTACAATAGTCATAATGGTGAATTATCTGTTAAACCAACACCTCATCAAGGCTCTGGAATTTTAAGCTCTATGAGTAAAGCAAATTGTTTGATAGTTTTAGATATGGACCAAAAATCAATTAAGGTTGATGATTATGTCAATATCCAATTAATGGAAGGTTTAGTCTAAATAGCCCATCTCTAAGCTATAATTAATAAATATTTAAGTCTTTTTTTAAACTTCAAAAAAAACAAAAGGTCGGATTAATATGAGTAAATTAGAAATGAACCACGTTGTGCCAAATTTTGACTTACCAGGAACCAGTGAGACAAACTTCTCATTGAAAAACTATCTTGGAAAATTAGTTGTTTTATATTTTTACCCAAGAGATTCAACACCAGGTTGCACGAATGAAGGAATTGATTTTACGAACCTTTACCAAGATTTTAAAAAAAAGAATGTTGAAATCTTTGGGATATCTAGAGATAGCATTAAATCACATGAAAAATTTAAGGAAAAATATAATTTTCCTTTTGAGTTATTAAGTGACTCTGAAGAAATCGCTTGCAGCCTATTTGATGTCATAAAATTAAAAAATATGTATGGCAAACAAGTTCAAGGCATTGAGAGAAGTACCTTCTTAATTGATACAGAGGGTAAGCTCATCAATGAGTGGAGAGGCTTAAAAGTCCCTGGACATGCAGAAGAAGTTCTAAATTCAATTTAGTAAATATGTTGCTTTATGACTAAAAAAAATAATAAGAAAGTTTTTGTTCTTGATACAAACGTTCTACTTCATGATCCTTCGAGCTTATTTAGATTTGAAGAACATGATATCTACCTTCCAATGGTTACAATCGAAGAGCTAGACAATAATAAAAAAGGGAGTTCAGAGGTTGCCAGAAATGCTCGACAAACACATCGATATTTAGAAGAAATCATAGCTCCTGCTTCAGACTTAAAAAATGGGTGTGCCCTAAAATCTGAAACAAATCCTCATATAGATGGAAAGCTTTTCTTACAGACTGAAACCATCAGCTACGATCTTCCAATTTTAGCAGGGGTTAAAGCAGACAATCAAATACTAAGCGTTGTTGTGAACCTCAAGAATCAACTTAAAAATACCGATGTCATTTTGGTATCAAAAGATTTTAATATAAGGATTAAAGCGCGTGCCCTAGGTATTTCTGCTCAAGATTATTTTAATGATAAGGTCATGACCGATGCAGAGTTACTCCATACAGGGATATATGAATTACCAGAAAATTTTTGGGAAAAGCACAGTAAGGCTATGAAGTCTTGGCAAGAAGAAGGAAAGATGTTCTATAAGATAACGGGGCCATTATGCAAAAGTTTTTTTGTCAATGCGTTTGTATTTTATGATTTTGATAAGCCATTCTATGCCTTAGTTAAAACTATAAATGGTAATTCAGCTACCCTTCAAATTGTTCAAGATTATACCTTACCTAAATTTAATATTTGGGGAATCAAAGCAAAAAATAAAGAACAAAATTTTGCCCTCAATCTTTTAATGGACCCAAATATTGATTTTATATCGCTATTAGGTCAAGCGGGAACTGGGAAAACCTTATTAGCCTTAGCCGCAGGTCTTGTTCAAACTTTAGATAAAAAAATATATTCAGAAATAATTATGACAAGAGCAACAGTTTCTGTTGGTGATGATATCGGTTTCCTCCCTGGTACTGAAGAAGAAAAAATGACGCCTTGGATGGGTGCCTTAGAGGATAATCTAGATGTTTTAAATGAATCTGATGATAGCTCAGGTGATTGGGGTAGGGCTGCTACACAGGATTTAATTAAATCTAGGATAAAGGTAAAATCATTAAGCTTCATGAGAGGAAGAACATTTTTAAACAAATATTTGATTATTGATGAGGCCCAAAACCTCACGCCTAAGCAAATGAAAACATTGGTAACAAGAGCTGGCCCAGGGACTAAAATAGTTTGTTGTGGCAACATAGCACAAATAGATACGCCCTATTTAACTGAGGGAAGCTCTGGGTTAACCTATGTTGTCGATCGCTTTAAAGGCTGGGATCACAACGGGCACGTGACTTTAATGAGAGGTGAAAGATCGAGGTTAGCAGATTATGCAACAGACACACTTTAATATAGATTCCAAAAAAGGTTTTTATCCCTACCTTTCCGCACAATTTTTATCCGCTTTAGCTGATAATGCATTACTTTTTGCAGCAATCGCCTTATTGGCTGAGATGAATGCACCCACATGGCACCAACCTCTTTTGCTTCAATTTTTTGTTCTTGCATATATATTACTTGCTCCTTTTGTTGGTGCTTTCGCAGATTCTAGGCCAAAAGGTCAGGTCATGTTTTTGTCAAATGGAATAAAGCTTTTTGGATGTTTAGCAATGTTTTTTGGTATGGAACCTTTATATGCATATGGAATAGTTGGGATTGGTGCTGCAACATACTCGCCTGCTAAATATGGCATATTGACAGAGTTGTTACCTAAGGAATATTTGGTTGCCGCTAATGGATGGGTAGAAGGCTTAACTGTTGCAGCAATTATTTTAGGTGCAATTGTTGGGGGATTATTAGCGAAGTTTGATGTGCAAATGGCTATCTTAATTATTGCTGTTTTATATCTTTTGGCAGCAATTTTCAATCGCTATATTCCCACCCTTCCAATCAACCATAAAATAAAATCAAAAAACCCTTGGTCTTTATTAAAAGATTTTTATTTTTCATTTGCTAAACTTGCCAAAGATCGCTTAGGACAACTCTCACTTGCTGTAACTACACTTTTTTGGGGAGCTGGCGCAACGTTAAGATTAGTCATTATTGCATGGGCAGCTTTTGCCCTTAGCTTTGAGATTGATAAAGCAACACAACTTTCGGCGGTTGTTGCATTCGGTGTTGCAATCGGTTCTGTCATTGCTGCTCGCTATATATCAATGAAAAATTCAGTTAAAGTACTACCTCTCGGTATATTGATGGGAATATTTGTTTGTTCGATGGTATTTGTTTCAAGTTGGGAATATGCAGCCCTTTTACTTCTATTTATTGGTATTTTTAGCGGCATGCTTATCGTTCCGCTTAATGCACTTCTTCAGCATAGAGGTCATATTTTAATTGGCTCGGGGCACTCAATTGCAGCTCAAAACTTTAGTGAAAACCTAGGGATCTTAATTCTTAGTGGTGCTTATACGCTTATGGTTAAATACGGCCTACCTATAATTGGAATTGTATTTATATTTGGATTATTCGTCCTAATGGCTATGGTGATTGCCAGCATTTACTACTCACAAGATAATCAATAATTATTTTAATGCAATTTAACTCTAGTCTCTGTTCTTTGGCTGACTAATTTTCCTAAAAACCTAAATAAAGTACTAGCAAACCCATGAAGTGCAACTAGATGCATTTGATAAAGTGAGAGATACATCATTTTTGCTATCAAGCCTTCAATAAACATACTTCCACCTAAAATTGAGCCCATTAAATTTCCCACTGTAGAATATCGCCCAAGATTTACAAGTGACCCGTAGTCTTTGTAGACATAATTAGGAAGTTTATTTTTACCACTAACGACTTTCTTAATTGTTTTATATAACAGTGAAGCTTGTTGATGAGCGGCCTGTGCTCTGGGGGGGACATTCTCAATTGCACCCGGTGCAATAGGACAGGCAGCACAATCACCAAATGCAAAAATATTTTCATCTAATGTAGTTTGCAATGTAGATTTTACTTTTAATTGATTAATATTGTTCGTTTCTAGCCCCGCGATATTAACTAGGAAATCTGGCGCCTTTATTCCAGCCGCCCATACAACGAGACGAGATAAAATTTCTCTGTCTTTGTGTGTTTTAATTCCATCAGCTGTTACCTCGGTTACTCGCTCTCCTAAAAATAAATTAACTTTTAATTTTTTTAATTCATCAGCAACAGCTTGGCTAATTCTTAGTGGAAGTGCAGGTAAAAGTCTAGAACTGGCCTCAATTAAGTTAATATTAATATCCTTATCTGGATCAATATTCTCTAATCCATAAGCAGTCATTTCTCTTGTTGCTTTATGTAACTCTGCAGCAAGCTCTACACCTGTAGCGCCTGCTCCTACTATAACTACTTCAAGTTGACCAGGTTGAATTTCTGAATTTTGTGTTTGTGCTTTAACAATGGCATTGTGCAAACGATTATGAAAGAGCTCTGCTTGGTTCTGGTTATCAAGTGCAATTGAAAATTCAGCTGCTCCGCTAACAGAAAAATCATTGACGGTGCTTCCGATTGACATTACTAAAGTGTCATACTTGAAAGTTCTTCTGGATATGATTTCATTACCTTGATTGTCAAAATAGGGTTCAAGTGATACTTCTTTTTTCTCACGATCTAAATTATCCATTTTACCTAAGCGAAATTTAAACCCATGCCAAAACCCTTGAGCTAAATAATCTAATTCATCTTTATGGGGATTTATACTCCCTGCTGCAATTTCATGTAAAAGTGGCTTCCATATATGAGTTTTTTTTGCATCAATAAGTGTAATTTCCGCTTTTTTCTTTTTACCAAGAGATTCGCCCAATTTAGTAGCTAACTCAAGGCCTCCAGCTCCACCACCAACAATTAAAATTTTATGCAATTGATTATTTTCCATATTTAGATTCTTTCGATTTATATTTTTGGATTTTCTTATTGACTTTATTCGGACAAAAAAAAACGACTAAGACATTATATCTTAGTCGTTAAGATTTTTTATTTCAGAGTTGTAACTGTTATTTAACTTCCTCGTTACCAGTTAAACCTTTACCATTTGTTCTGACCCAAGCGATTGTTTTTAGTAACTCATCAACCGTCATACCATCATCAGGCGCCATAACACCATATCCTTTACCGCCCATACCACCGTTTGTTCCATACCATATTGTTTCAAACATACCTACGTTGGTAGCATCTTTTGGGTACTTGAAAGTCGGTCCTACTAAACCGGGTCCAACTTGTCCCTTTGCTGTTGGTCCATGACATTGAGTACATGACCAGTAACCAAATCTTTTCTTACCTCTTTTTTCAGCTTTAGCATCACCAACATAGATATTTTTACCTGTCTTAAGGAACTCTATTTCAGCGGCTGTTTTTACATTATCCTTCTTCTTCGTATCACCGAATGCTTTTGGATCTGAAATCTCAAATTTTGTACCATCTGTTGTTTTCGTAAATACAACATCTGCTTGTGCAAAACCTGCAAAACTTACTGCTGCTCCAACTAGTGCAGAAGCGACTATTTTGTTAATTGACATTTACTGCTCCTATCTATTATTAAATTAACTCCCATGAAATAATTTTACCAGTTCTTAAATAATATGTGTGATGTTTAGTCAAATAAAATCTATTTTTTATGTCTCTTATAACCATCTAATCTGTCAACAAATATTGGCTCCGTATGAGGAATTCCATACTCATCCATAATGGCATAAATCTTATCTAGATTTCTAAAAATTGCACCTTCAACCATCTCTCTTCTTTCAACTTCTCTTTTCCTAACACCTGCCGAAATATTCCAATAAGTTTTTCCTTGAAGTTTTTTATTCCCAGTAGAGTATTCTGGAATCTCAACGACAACTAAATCCACATCTGATTGCTTTGCGTAATAACCACCTAAAGGTCCCCACATTATTGCAACATCAATTTTGCCACTAATCACATCTTCTACTGGTTCGCCAGGTGACCTTGTTAGATCTCGTTGGATTCTGTAAGGCCTCGCATTAGCCATCAGACCGTTGGCATTGAGTGCTTGTGTGACAGGACTTTTATCAACTAAACCAATTACCCCTTTTTTTAAGTCAGGTGAGTCCCAGCTACTTATATCATATCCACTATCTTCACGGTAAATCCAAACATGGCCAGCTCTGTAATAAGGTTTTGTTGTGTCTAGGGCATCGTAAGTCGTATTCGTTCCAATAATTACATCACATCGCTTCGCATTTAATGTATTTCTCAAAAACCCGAACCGATCATGCCAAAATTGATAACTTAATTCCTTACCTAAGTCTGCTGCTAAGACTTCAGCAATTTTATTTTCAAAACCTTCACCCTTATCATTTGAATAAGGCAGATTATCTTGGTCAGCACAAACTTTAAATTCATCATCCTTTGGAACTCTAGTTGGTTCACCAGGTTTTCCCATATCTGGGTTCACAGCAATTGTGTCTGCCGCATGAACTGAGAAGCTTATTAACAATATAAATAGACTTCGTGACAAATTTTTAAACATTTTAAATAATCCCTTTAATTAATTTTTTGCAATTATACCTTCAAAGAATGCTTTTATTCCCTAATGATAATCTCTATTTTTTTACACACTTAAAAATTATTCATATAAAAAAAAACACCCTACCGAAGTAGGGTGTTTTTAAGACTAACTAACTAGTACTAAGTTCTATAAAAAATTATAGAGCAAATACTGTTAATGCACCGCCGCCAGGAGCCGCGTTGTATTTTGTTAGTTCTTTATAACCACCAGCAGCACCAAGTGCGTCTGTGTCATTTGTAAGACCAAGGTTCATAGCCACGCCAGCCCAACCACCGATGCCTGATAGGACACCAACGTGTTGTTTACCTTTGTGTGAGTATGTGAATGCATTACCAATCACACCTGAACCAACTTGGAATTTCCAAAGTTCTTTACCGCTTTTCGCGTCAAGAGCTTTAAACCAACGATCTAAAGTACCGTAGAAAACTAAGTCTGAAGCAGTTGTTAAAGCGCCGCCCCATGCTGAGAATTTCTCTTTGTTGTACCATACTTTTTTGTTAGTCATAGGATCATAAGCAGCAAAGCCACCCATTACGCCGTCAGGACCAGCAAACATAGTAAGTGTCGCACCAACCCAAGGCTGACCTGCAACATACTTAGACTCAACTGGTTCGTATGTCATACATACGTGGTTAAGTGGTGAGTATATTAAGCCAGTTTTAGGTGAGTATGCAGCAGGCTGTTGGTCTTTAGTACCAAGAGCAGCTGGACATGTACCTTTAGTGTTGTAATCTTGGTGTGTTGAATGTGCAGCTTCTTTTTGTGGCACACCAGATTTAAGATCAATACCAGTTGACCAGTTAACGAATGGATGCACTTTTTCAGCTGAAACTAAAGTACCGTTACTAGCTACCCAAGTGTATGCAAAACCGTTTCTGTCATGGTGCCATGCATATGTTTTTCCACCTTTGTCAAAAAGGATAACTTCGTTAATACCGTCATAATCCCATTCGTCATGTGGAGTCATTTGCATGCCCCAACGTGCCATACCTGTATCTAAATCACGAGCAAAAACAGTCATAGACCATTTGTTGTCACCTGGACGTACGTCTGGGTTCCAAACTGATGGGTTACCTGTACCGTAGTACACTAGGTTTGTTTTTGCATCATACGGCCACCAGCCCCATACAGAGCCACCGCCATGTTGCCAACCATCTTTAACTGCTTGTGGTTTTAGCCATGTTTTAAGACCTAGGTCTGCAACACCGCCTTGTAATTGATCGTTAGGAATTCTTTTGAAAGAACCACCTTCAACGTTACCACCGTTTACATCTTCGTAAACTGATAGAGCTGAATATAATGGGTTTTCTTTGTTGAAGTCCGCACCGATTAGTACTTCTGAATCAGGTCCAGTAGACATAGCTTTCCATGCTAGTGAACCGTCTTCGATGTTATATGCTGCAATAAAGCAACGAACACCAAATTCAGCACCAGAACAACCAGTCAATACTTTATCTTTGATCACGTGAGGAGCGTTAGTATTAGTAGCGCCAACTTTAGGATCTGTGTTTAAAGTAGACCAAACTTTAGCACCTGTTTTTGCGTTTAGAGCAACTAGGTTACCATCGTTTTGTTGTAGGAAGATTTTACCGTTACCGAAACCAAGACCACGGTTAACGTTATCGCAACATAGAACTGCTTGAACGCTAGGATCTTGTTTAGGGAAGTAAGACCATACAACTTTTTGGTTGTTGTTTAAGTCTAAAGCATATACGTTATTTGGAAATGCTGTATGTACATATAGCATGTTACCAATAACTAGAGGAGAACCTTCATGACCACGGTTTACACCAGTAGAAAGTGTCCAAGCTGCTTTAAGGTTTTTTACATTACCTTTGTTGATTTGTGTCAGCTTTGAGTAAGCCTGGTTGTCATGTTGACCACGAGGATGAGCCCAGTTAGCTGAGTTTTTCATAGCTTTTTCTTGGTCAGCAGCAGCTGAAGCAACAATAGGCATAGCCATTGCAGCAGCAGTTACAAAGCCAAGAGCTAATTTGATTTTATTTAATTTCATTATAAATCTCCATAGTTTTAACTAAGGGTTTAAAAAAGAAGCAAGTACTTCCCCTACCTTATTTCGTAGTTTAAAAACTCTTTAATAAAATAAGAAATTTACTTACTTTTAGCACCGATGTTTCTTAGTACTTGGAAAAGATTTTATACCCCTAAATTTCTATTTGCAACAATTTTGTTACAATTTCTTTACATTTATTGATTTATTTTACTTATCAAAAAACACCCCATTTCAACCCTAAAAGTTTGTTAAACTAAAGCGATATTTACAATACAACAAAGATGTAGATAAAATCTTAAAAAAACCTTAACTTAAATTCTAAATTTCAGAAAGTTGAATCGAAATTATGTCCAATACAAATAATAGAGAGCTTTATCCAGAAATCCATCCATATAAAGAATCATTTATTACAGGAGACGATACACACGAGATTTTTATCGAGGAGTCAGGAAATCCTGATGGACAGCCTGTCCTTTTTTTACATGGGGGCCCAGGTGGTGGCACTGGTGCTAAGCAAAGGAGGTTTTTTGATCCAAGCTATTACCGAATCATTTTATTTGATCAAAGAGGTTGCGGCAAAAGCAAACCTCTTGGTGAGACAGAAAAAAATACAACGGGTAATCTGGTAAATGATATTGAGCTAATAAGAAAAGAGTTGAATATCAAGGCCTGGATTCTTTTTGGAGGCTCATGGGGAAGCACACTCGCATTAGCATATTCAATAAAATATCCTGAATTGGTTCAGGGATTAATATTAAGGGGTGTTTTCTTAAGTAGAAAACATGAGCTAGATTGGTTCTTAAAAGATGTTGATATATTTTTCCCTGAGCTTCACCATAATCTTTTAAAGCATATTCCAAATATGAGTAAGAAGAATTTATTAGAAAAATATTCTGAGTTAGTTTTTTCAAACGATAAAGATTGCGCATACAAGGCAGCAATCTCTTGGAATCAATTTGAGGGAAGTATTTTAAAATTATTACCCCCTGCCATAAGTTCAGAAACTACTGAGATAGATAATGAATTTGAACTTGCTCGCGCAAAAGTCCAGCTCCATTATATAAATAATAATTGTTTTGTGGACGGCAAAGATATATTGGAGAAATCAAAAATACTTAAGGATAAGCCCATCACCATAATTCAAGGGCGCTATGACATGGTATGTCCTCCAAAGACAGCTTATGAGCTCCATCAAGCAATCCCTAAGAGTAAACTTATTATCATTCCAGATGCGGGACATTCTGCTTCAGAAGCAGGGACATTAAGTTCACTCTTAGATGCAACTGACGAATTTAAAACAATCATCTCTTAATATATTCAAACTCTAGGATTTCTATATAAATGATGCTTCAAAAAATTTTAAATTTATTAAGGGATAAAAGAGGAGCAAAATATTTTACGTTTAAAGAGGTGCTTGATGGCTGTATCAGACACAACTTTATTGCACTGAATGCTTCAATTGCTTTTTTTACTTTATTTGCAATGGTGCCCTTAATCCTACTCATTTTTTTTATATTAAGTCAGTGGCTTGCAAATTCAGATTTTGCGTTATCTCAACTTGAAATTGTAACCTCAAGACTTCTACCTCAAATTAGTGACCAACTTCTCTCCGAGGTTATCGATATCTCAACAAAACAATTATCTTGGGGTTTAATCTTATTCGGTATTCTTTTTCTTGCAACGACTCCCCTGACCCAGGCCCTTCGGTTGAGCTTCATACAGATATTAGGTTTAACAAAAAAAAATACATATTTAAAAAATAAACTGAAAGATATTTTTTCTGTGGTCGCCATTATGTTTTTTTTCTTTGCCTATATTTTTATAGATCTATATCTTCAAAAAACAACTTTATTGGTTAATGAGTATGTCCCTATATTTAAATACAGTATTGTCACATTCTCATTATCGTTAATCTTAATGACGCTAATCATGACTATATTTTTTAAATTTTTTATGCCGACACGTATAAAAAAAATGCATCTAATACTTGGTGGGCTAATAACCAGTTTGCTCTGGTTTACCTTAAACGATGCTTTTGGATTCTTTATTAGCTTAAGTCAGCCATTAGGTTACTTCTACGGTAGTTTGAGAAATTTGTTTATTTCATTGATATGGCTCTATCTAAACACGGGGGCCATACTTATCGGTGCTGAATTGATCGCTGCACTTCATAAACAAGAATTGCTTATATTAAAACAATTATTCTTGCTAAAGAATATTCATAGACACCCCATTATTAATAAATTAATGGTGCTGTATGGGAAAAGATATAAGAAAAATAAAGTTATTTTTAGTGAGGGTTCTCAAGATAACGATTTATATTTTGTGATTGAAGGCGAAGTTGAAATAAAAAGAAGTGAGGAAGTCATCTTTACCGTCAATCCCGGTGAATATTTTGGCGAACATGCTTTATTACATAAAAACCCTCGTTTAATGTCAGCAACCATTTGTTCTGATTGGGCAAGATTAATTAGGATCAAGGATATTAAAGTAAGAGAGATGTTAGCCGAAGATCCGAAGATTGCTCAAATATTTATGTTCAATATGGCAGAAAAATTACAAAAGCTTCTATGACGGTTTAAGATCAAATGCAATACAAATTCTTTCCTCATCAGACTCAAAAGGAATTGTTCTGTGAAAAACAGATGAAGGAAAGAAGATTACGTCACCTTCTTTGGGTTTAATCACTTTTTTGGGAAAGTCATCATTTATAATTGGGTAGTCGTCCCCATGAGTGCTGAGCTCAATGGCTCCCTCATCTTGAGCTTTAGTTTCTTTAGGAATGGATAAATATATTGCGCCACTTATCCATCCATCTTCATGGATATGTGATGTTAAATGTCCGCCCGATTGCATCTTCACAAACCAAGAGCTACTAAATTCAATTTGCTTTGGAAATAATTTTATAAATTCACAGTCCTCATTTTTATAAAGATCGTAATATTTGCTAATAGCCTCTTTAAGGCCCAATTCTAATGCCTTAAAAGAGCTCTCATTTCTTTTAAATAAGTTTCCAGCTGATTGCGTTCCATAAAATAAACGACTTTGTTTGCGGTCATTGATATCCGCATTATTAATGTCTTCTAATAACTGAAGCCTTAGTGCTTCATTATCTTCTAACAAACAAGGTATGGATTGATGTGATACAAAGTCTAAGGGTTGGGGACAAAATTTATATGTATCTATCTCATTATAGTTTTTCGCGTAGTGCCCAGAGAGTGTTGCTAAGAAAGGGGAGTTGTGTTTCAAATGTTCAATATTGGCAAACTCTTCTTTAAACAAATCGAATTGCTTTGATTTGTAAAGACAATAAAGGATTCTCTCTTGCCAATCCTCGAACTTAGAAACTTTAAAATAATTAATAGCCTCTTCTAAGGCATCATTATCATATAAAAAGACGGCTAACTGATAATTTGCTCTTGGGTGCTGTGAGTCAACTTCAACTGCCATTCTTAAAAATCGATTGGCTTCCGAAATATTTCCTTCGTGCCATAGTGCATCTCCAAGATCAGAATAGAATTCTGCCTCCCCTGAGCCAAGCTCAATCGCTTTACGATAATGATTTATTGATGTGGACAGATTACCTTGATTTCTCAGAACATTTGCAAGATTATAGTGCCCTCTCCCATCTTCTCGAATACTTAGCGACTTTTTAAAAAAATCTGCTGCCTCATCAAGGTGTCCTTGAAGCTGCTTTATTGTTCCCATATTCGTAATTGCTTCAAAAAATCCAGGTTGTATTTGAATTGCTTTTTGATAGCACTGAATCGCATCATCAAATCGTCCGACACTCTGAAAAGCGATCCCTAAGTTAAAATGTGCCTCAGGAAAACTATTATTTAGCTGAATTGATTTTTCATAAAATTTAATCGCTTCTTCAACTTTATTTTCAGAAAAAAGAATAGCCCCTAAGTTGAAATTCATTTCAGGAATATTTGGGTTTATTTTTAAAGCGCTTTTGTAGGCCTCTGCTGCATTTTTAAGAGAGCCCTTTCTCTCAAAACTTACCCCCAATAAATTAAATAAGATAATTTCTTCTGGGTATTCCCTTACTAGAGAGGTCGCTTTATTGATTAAATCGTCATCCAGACCCCTTTGATGAAGAGCCATTAAGTTTTGTATCTCTGTTTGCGAAATTTTTTTCATATCTTTAATTAATTTTTATTGCGTTATATGGTATCAATTACATTATAAAACAGCTCTGATCAAATCGTTTATACAAATATAAAAGCATAAGCCAGCAAACCCTTACAAATTTAATATCAGGAATCCTGAGCCAATGCTAAAATATCGTTTTTAATAAATAATTAATAACTAGGAAATAGAATGGTCCCCTACACAACAATCGAATTAATCGGCGCTTCTTTATTCCTTATCGCAATTATTCACACCTTTTCAACTAAATACTTTGAACATTTAGCTCATGTCCACAAACGATTTTCAGGCATTCTTCATTTATTGGGAGAGGTAGAGGTTGTTTTCGGTTTTTGGGCTATGGTACTAGTGTTATTTATTTTTGGTATTGAGGGCGGTGACATAGCTGTTAATTATGTTGATACTCGAAATTTTACTGAGCCGATGTTTGTTTTTGTCATCATGGTAATTGCTGGTACTCGGCCTATTCTTGAGTTATCAAAAAAAATTGTTTTGTTATTTTCAAATTTCATTCCTTTGAATAAAGAATTAGTCATATATTTTTTACTTTTAAGTTTCGTTCCTTTATTGGGTTCATTTATAACAGAGCCTGCCGCCATGACTTTAGCTGCACTTTTGTTAAGCCAAAATTATTTTGGAAGTAAGGTAAGTCATCGTTTTAAATATGCTACCTTAGGTGTGTTATTCGTCAATATATCAATAGGTGGAACCTTGACGCCCTACGCTGCCCCTCCTATTTTAATGGTCAGCAGTACATGGAATTGGGATATTTGGTACATGTTGGAAAATTTTGGCTGGAGAGCAGGTATTGGTGTTTTAGCAAATGCTCTTATCATTACTTTTTTATTTAAAGAGGACCTAGCGAAAGTAATATTTAAAGATAATACTAAATCAAATATTCCACTCCTAGTGATCCTGATTCATTTGTTCTTTTTGATAAATGTTGTTTATTTTGCGCACCATCCATCTATATTTATGGGAATCTTCTTGTTTTTTATTGGGTTTACCTCAGCCTACAAGCATTATCAAAATCCACTTATTATCAAGGAGGCATTACTGGTAGCTTTTTTCCTAGCCGGGCTAGTTGTTTTAGGTGGAATCCAAGGTTGGTGGATAACCCCTGTCCTCTTATCTA
>OCVR010000874.1_pt1 | contig 24728 bp, 25 predicted proteins | sample 1539091 | NCBI WGS metagenome assembly OCVR01 (sample SAMEA3355530, study PRJEB22509) | marine metagenome | biome: marine; feature: coastal ocean; material: water | place: USA | collected 2010-08-07 | depth 16 m | reverse complement strand
ACAGTCCAACGAAGGACATCAGTCGATTCGATGAGTTGGCCCCGAATAAACGGAGTGCCACTGTGCACCGCCAATTATCTAACATAATGTGATCATCAAAATGAACCTGGCTAGTGAAGCATGATAGCTCGGAGACGCCCACTTGTAGAGAAAGGAAGTTAGGTTAAAACGCACGCATGCCTGTTAACGAACGAATACCTTATTGGCGCGTTCTCTGGAAACCTGTTTGGATATTACGGTTTCTGATGCGCGATGAAACTGGGAATCAGGAGGCGTCGAAATAGTTCCCGCTACCTGTCGTCGTCGATTCCTGTTCACACTTCGCTGGGTTGCCACCGCATATTTCACACGCCCCATCCACACCAAGATTGTTCAACCCACCACAGGAACCTGAAATCGGGGCTCGCCCCCTCATAACGCCAACAGCCATCATCGCGACGATTGTCATCAGGATGACGAAGGATAAAAGAAATTCAGTCATTAATTTACCTATTCAGGCCTTGTTACGGCTCTTCTTGCCAAGCGCTTGCGCTTTACCTAATGGCCTTCAGCTTCTTGACCGGTAATGTCAGCAAGATAACGATTAAGTTCAGTAGACATTACTTCCTTGTAATCTCCGTTTTCACGAATTATAGCCAAAACGAGAAGTTTATTCGCCTCTGCCAGTTGCATGGTTGCCGCCTCGCCCATGACATTAAATGCGGTCGCCAAACCATCCGCATAGCCAGCCCTTGGATGCAGCACTGTGACTGATGTTAAATTGTGCCTCACTGGCCACCCCGTTTCAGGATTCAAAGTGTGTGAAAACATCTGACCTTCATGTTCGAAAAAATTCCGATAGTCCCCTGAAGTTGCCATGCCCATGTTTTTGATCGGCACAGTTCGCAGGAGGCGCCTGACCTCCGTGTCCGGCGCTTCTATTCCTATCACCCATGGAACATGACGACCGTTGTTGCCGCTCGCCCTGACCTCGCCGCCAATTTCTACGAGATAGTGATGCTCTCCCATCGTGTCAAGGTAGTCGCTGACAATGTCTACGGCATAACCCTTCGCAATAGCAGACAGGTCTATCACCAAATCTCTGGGCTTGGTTATCGTCAACTCCTGTAGTGCGAGCCGAGTAAATCCAGTACGGGCCATCGATTGGCTAATTTCCTCATCCGACGGTACGCCATTTCTGGGGCCCGAAGGACCAAAGCCCCACAGATTAACGAGGGGCCCAACGGTTGGGTCGAAAGCACCGCCGGACAAGTGATTTATCTCACTGCTAAGCGACAGCACATTCATCAGTTCCCTGGAAACCTGAATGTCCCCACCATCGCGGTTCAGAAGGGACAACTCAGAGTCAGGAATGTAGGTAGAAAACACCTGGTTAAGCTGCACCAGTCGCTCATCAATATCCGCTTTAAGGGTGCCTGAATCAATTTCATCAGACACAACCTTAATGTGATAGGTCGTACCCATGGTTTTGCCGCTTATCTCAACGGTACTGGCCCTGCGGTCTTCGCAACCTGAAATCAGGCTTAATGAGATTGCAATCGAAGCGAGGTTTCGAAACCAAACTATTGAGGTCAAAGGGAATTTCATGTTTTACTCCGCGCCTCGTCGTTACAGGCTTATCGCTGTTGGAAACCACCAATCCAGCAACAAAACCAAGCATCTATGTGGATTCCATTCAATCCCTGGAAGAAGCTATGCATTCGCTCACCCCCATCAGTAAGGTCATGGGTATCAGCGTGGTTAGTTATGATCGCGAATCACTGACGGTAGCTGCGCCGCTTGCTCCTAACATCAACCCACATCAATCAGCGTTCGGAGGAAGTCTCTTCTCGATCGCAGCACTTGCAGGCTGGGGCTTAATACAAATGAAGCTTAGCGAGTTACTCCTTGATTGCAACACAGTGGTTATGGGCGGTGAAGTCTCGTACAAAAGGCCAGTTTTAGAGCAACTACTGTGTGTTTGCAGGTTTCGGAATGATTCAGCGAGAGTTTTCGAGACACTTGTCCGCGAGGGCGCTGCCTCGACAACGCTTTATTCCGTGTTTAAAAGCAATGATAAGGATGCCATGCACCTTGCCGCAAAATACCATATAAAAAAGAAACCAGGACCTGACAAGTGAACACACCGGCCCGAATATCCCTCGCTCGCCTGCCTACGCCACTAGAACCACTGACCAGGCTGTCGGCGGCCTATGGCACAAGAATCTGGATTAAGCGCGACGACCTGACCGATACGATCGCCAGTGGAAACAAGATTCGAAAGCTCGAGTACTCGATTGGCCAAGCGCTAGCCGAAGAAGCCGATGTCCTGGTCACCTGGGGTGGTATCCAATCCAACCATTGCCGAGCAACTGCAGCGCTTGCTGCCCGGCTTGGTCTTAAGTCCCACCTGGTATTGCGAGGCAGTGAACCTAAAGAAAAAGACGGCAATCTACTTATCGATAGCCTCGTAGGGGCAGCGATAACCTTTGCTCCACCAGAGCGCTACATGCAAATGGATCATACCTACGAGAGCTTGCAGGCTGAATATGCTAGCCAGGGGTTGAAAACCTATCGTATTCCGGTTGGCGCTTCAGATGAAGTCGGTCTGTGGGGCTACATCAACTGTGCGAATGAGCTGAAAGAAGATTTCAAGTCAGCGGGCATTTCTCCTGGGGCGATCGTGTCAGCGACCGGTTCAGGCGGCACGCTGGCTGGTTTAATTATCGGCAATGCCCTGTACGAGCTTAATACAAAGGTAATCGCGTTCAATGTTTGCGACGACGAGGCTTATTTCAAACGAAAAATTTCAAAAGATTTCGTATTATGGAAAGACCGGTACGGCAGTGGCCTAGATATTGACCGGATGCCGATCAACGTAATCGATGGATATGTCGGACCTGGATATGGTCGAGCGACCCCTGAAGTGTTCGAAACCATCAGAGAAGTTGCAAGCTTGGAAGGAATTGTTCTTGATCCGGTTTATACTGGTAAAGCGTTTAACGCCCTGCTGCAGGAAACAAAGTCAGGTAAACTCGCGGGAGTGTCAGATATCGTGTTTATCCATACCGGCGGCATGCTAGGGTTATTCCCACAAAAACAACAGCTATTTGGAACAGGTTAACTATGCGGTACGTCACAATTTTTCTAGTAACTTTGGTTACATCCTGTTCCTGGTCGTGGCCATGGGGCGCAAGTAAAACAGGGAATTGCCTGGATGATGGCAACTGCGAAGGCGCCAATCCGTTTGAAGAGAAACTTAAAGGGGGCACCTGGCATTGTTACGGTGTCAGTAAAAATGAGCCCTGGGACTGCAGCCAGGTGCAAGACGATGCCAAAATCGCAACCGTCGACGACAGCCCTGCGCGTATCAACAGCCCTGAGCGTGTCGACAGCCCTGATCCCGCGCTCGATAACGAAGAGAACACAGCGCCAGATCACCGGGCAGAAATGCATTTGGGCGAGAATATTTCGAACTCCGTCAAAGCATCTGATTTGGAAGCACCAACGCCCCAGGCAGTAGCGACAGATTTATTATCTGGGCACAGCAACTCCAGCTTTGCTGTTCAGTTAATTGCCCTGCAAACACTTGAAGAAGTCGCTCAGTACACAGAAAAATTCAATCTCAATCCCCCCATGTCTGTGAAGATCCGCAGTCAGGGCTCAGACTGGTACGTCGTGCTATTGGGCATATATGAAACCAGAGCTGAAGCCGATGCGGTTTCAGAAAAATGGGCTTCGAGCCACGACCCGTCCTCAAGACCCTGGGTTCGTCCACTGCATCCGTTGAGAAAAGCCGCGAACCTTGCGGGCCCCTAGACATGAGCCAGTCCAACCAACTGAAGCGAATTCCTTCAGTCGACAAACTTCTCTCGTCAGCAGCGTTTCGAAATACGATTGAAGTTTATGGGCATACCCGGACAAGCCAATCTATTCGTGAATACCTGTCTACTCTTCGAACAGAGGTGCGGGAAAACAATGATCATCCAATTCCTGCTGCGGAAGACATCGCGGACATCATTACAACCTCGCTGGATGTAATCGATACTAGTTCACTGCAACCGGTTCTTAATCTGACAGGAACAGTGCTGCATACTAATCTTGGCAGAGCTGTGCTGCCGGCAAGTGCTCTGGACGCCGTTACACGAACAGCATCGGGAAACACCAACCTTGAGTTTGATCTATCGGAAGGGAAACGAGGCGACAGGGATGATCACGTCGAGAAGTTGCTCTGTGAATTGACGGGTGCTGAGGCCGTCACAGTCGTTAATAACAATGCTGCAGCGGTACTTATTTGCCTGAATACTTTTGCCTTTGGTAAAGAAGTTTGTATCTCACGCGGCGAGCTAGTGGAAATTGGCGGATCTTTTCGTATTCCAGAGGTCATGGAAAAGTCCGGCTGCTCTCTCAGGGAGTTGGGCGCAACCAATAGAACACATTTGAAGGATTATGCGAACGCAGTCAATGATCGCACTGGCCTACTGATGAAAGTACATACTAGCAACTACGAAATCAGGGGCTTCACACAGGAAGTAAGCTACAAGGCAGTAGCGCGTTTCGCGAAAAAAAGTGACCTACCCTTTCTTGCTGATCTTGGCAGCGGCACGCTGGTCAACCTCGAGGACTATGGGCTGGAACACGAGCCAACCGTGCAGGAAGTGCTGAAAGCCGGAACAGATGTTGTGACATTTAGTGGCGACAAGTTACTGGGTGGCCCACAAAGCGGCATCATTGCCGGGCGCAAGGATCTCATCGATCAGGTGAAAAACAATCCACTAAAGCGAGCGCTGCGGGTGGACAAAATGACGATGGCTGCACTTTCAGAAGTGTTGAAGCTTTATAAACACCCAGAATCCCTGACCCGGGAACTTCCGACAATCAGGCATCTCGCGCGGCCACCGGAGCAAATCAGAAGTATCGCTGAAACAGTCCTACCTGCCGTTATGGAATCAGCAGGAGATAAAGCAACAGTTTCCATTATTCCGAGTGCGAGCCAGATTGGCAGCGGCGCCCTCCCCCTGGATCAGTTACCCAGTTTCTCGGTTCAGATCAAACCAACCTCAGAACGTAACTCTGCGCTGCAACAACTAGCCAGGGCTTTTAGGGAGATGCCTGTGCCCGTAATTGGCAGGTTACACGATGGTGCACTGCTGTTTGATGTCCGCACCCTGGATGAATGTGAACTGCTAACAGACCAACTTGAGCACTTTGCCTGGCCATGATTATCGCAACCTCCGGTCACGTAGATCATGGCAAGACTTCGCTGGTGAATGTCTTAACTGGCATCGACACAGATCGACTTAAGGAAGAGAAGCAGCGAGGTCTAACGATCGACCTTGGGTTTGCTTACAGCGAAGCTGAGTCGGGCGAGCGCCTGGGTTTCGTCGACGTACCCGGACATACCAAATTTATCAGCAACATGCTGGCTGGCGTCTCGGCGATTGATTGCGCTCTCTTAGTGGTTGCCGCTGATGATGGCGTCATGCCACAAACCCTCGAGCATCTCGAAATACTCAATCTCCTTGGAATCGATTACGGCCTGATAGCGGTCACCAAGATCGATCGCTGTGATGACGAGCAGATCAGTCGAACCCTGGAGCAAATCACCCAGGTTGTGAGTAGAACTTTTCTCAAAGACGCCGAGGTTTACCCTGTCTCCTCGATCACAAAAGAAGGGATGGAAACGCTGCAGATAGCACTTGAGCTTACCGCCGATGACATTAAACACCGACGGGAAAACGGGCAATTCAGACTCGCGATAGATCGTAGATTCAGTATCAAGGGATCCGGTGTGGTTGTTACGGGTAGTGTGTTCTCAGGAAGCATTTCCGTTGGTGACGAACTGTTCCTGATGCCACAGGCTATTCCAGTCCGTATTCGGGGTCTGCACACACAGAACCAGGAGGCCAAATCAGCAATTGCAGGTGATCGTTGTGCTGTAAATATTTCCGGCCAGGGGCTCGACCTGGAACTTATTCACCGCGGTAACTGGTTAACGACGAACCCGGCTGCTGCCACTGCGCGCGTGGATATAGAACTCGCGATTTCACCTTCGGAAACCAAACCCTTCTCTCACTGGACGCCTGTTCACATACATAGTGCCGCCAACCATGTCACCGGTAGAGTGGCATTACTTGAAACTACAGACACAACCAGAATAGCCCCGGGGCAAAAAGGCCTGGCTCAACTTGTGTTTGACCCGCCCATCAACCTTTGTTTCGGTGATCGCGTCATCATTAGGGACCAGGCCGCGACAAGAACGATCGGTGGAGGCAAGGTTATTAATACCACCTCCCCGAAACGTGGCAGGGCAAAACCGGAACGCATTGAACAATTAAGGCAGCTGAATCCGGGCAACATTAAGGAAAGCTTGACGGCTCTCATCCAGGGCGCGAAACGCGGGACCGAACTGAAAACGATACAAGAGAAGTTTAATCTCACGGACTCGGAATTAGTAAACTATCTGGATACAGCCGGCTTCGACACCATTTCAAATCAGCTGGTGATTCCAAAAGATAGACTTGAAGCTGTCAAAGATGGACTCATCGAGAAACTGGAAGATTGGCACAAATCCAATCCCGGCAAATCAGGGTTACCACGAAACCAGATAAGACAGATGGTAAAGTCCTGGCACCAGGTGTTATTTGACCAAATCGTTGATGGTCTGATCGCCAGCGAGGATCTTCTTCAGGATGGCAATCTGGTTCAGAGACCAGGCTATGGCGTGCAACTCAACAAGAAAGAAATGTCGACCTGGCAGGCAGCACTTCCGCACCTGCAACAGGAGCTCTTGAAGCCACCGGTGCTGCACGAACTAGCCAATACAATGACCGTTGAACCTAAACAACTCGAGAAAATTCTTAACCAGGTGGTCAAGACAGGGTTACTAGTACGGCCTGTAAAAAACAGGTTCTTCCTGCCAGAGGCGATGCTGGAATTAGCAGCCGCTATGACCAAGGCAGCTGATGAGAAGCAACAGTTTACGGTGCAGGAGTATAGAGACCAGACTGGTATCGGCAGGAACCTGAGTATTGAAATACTGGAATATTTTGACCGGCAAGGCGTCACAAGACGAATTGGCGACGTACGGCAAATCATGCGTCCCGAAAGCCCCAGAGGATAACAATGAGCATCACTGACTTTAATAACAAAGTTGCGGCCATTACCGGCGCTGGATCAGGTATGGGCCAATCGCTCGCAGTGCTGCTAGCCAGGGCTGGATGTCACGTCGCTATTTCAGACCTAAATGCAGACGGTCTGGAAGAAACCCGCGCGATGCTGAACCCTGCCGTCAACGTGTCTGTGCATGTCGTCGATGTTGCCAACCGGGAACAGATGGAGGCTTTCGCCGCTTCAGCAAACACAGAGCACAGCAAGATCAACATGATCTTTAACAACGCCGGCGTGTCCGTGACTGGTCTTGCTGAACAGATGCCGTACGAAGACATTGAATGGCTGATGAACATCAATTTTTGGGGCGTCGTGTATGGATGTAAATCCTTCCTGCCGTACCTGCGAGAGGCCGACGAAGCAGCAATCATCAATACTTCAAGTATATTCGGCACTATTGCCGTGCCAAGTCAGTCTGCTTACAACGCGTCCAAGTTTGCCGTTAAAGGCTACACCTATGCTTTACGCCAGGAACTGATCGACTCACACATTGGCGTCAACTGCGTACAACCGGGAGGTGTGAAAACCAACATCGTTAGTTCCTCCCGATTCATTCCAACGGACAATGAGTCAGCGACCAAGCAAGATCTGGTCGAAACATTCAGTCGCTTGGCAAGAAAATCGCCAGAACAGGCGGCAGCGATTATTCTGGATGGCGTGTTGAAGAACAAGGCTAGAATTCTGGTCGGCAGTGATGCAAGAATTGCATCCTGGATAGAAAGGCTCGCGCCCTCCGCCTATCTTAAACTTCTAAGGATGAATATCACGGATTGATCTCATCATGCTGGCGGTTTTCCAATCGTTGCACCGATGGTTGTTCCCAGCAGTTGGAATACAAGCATCACACTGGCAATGACGCAAACTCTGCTGAGCCAGTCTGCTATGCCGAAATAACAAGTACCCCATAGACCGATTGTCAGCCCGAGCGCCAGACCAAGCACTGCACCGATGATAGGTTTTGACATGCTGTTCCACAAACTCTTGCGACCTTAGAGCTTAGATCATCTGGCCGCGGCAAACAATTTCATGTTGCCGATTGACCGAGGGACAGTCTACACTTGCGCCATCTAGTCAGGGCTACGGCAATGCGTTATCAATTCTTCATTTGGCTCTTCCTCGCACTCCCCGGGTTTGCCTCATCGGCACCAGAGATAGGTGACCCTGCCCCGGACTTCAGCATGCAGGGTTCCGATGGCAAGACCTATTCGCTACAAGAGTTAGTAGGTAGCAGCGGAATTGTCATTGCATTCTTTCCCAAAGCCTTCACAGGGGGCTGAACCAGGGAATGCCAATCGCTGCGTGACAGTGATGAAATCTTAAAGCAATACAAAGCCGCATACTTCATGGCAAGCACAGATACGCTCGATGACGTAACTGCCTTCGCAAAACTTCATGAGGCTAACTTCCCCGTCCTGTCCGACGAGAGCAAATCAGTTTCCAGGTCTTTCGGTGTACTAAGCGCGATTGGCTACGCCAAAAGATGGACCTTCTATATCGATAGCAACGGCATCATCAGGGATATTGACCGCAACGTGAAGACAGCAACTGCTGGTCCGGACATGGCTAGAAACCTGGAACGACTCGGGTTTGAATAACCTTGCCTCTACTAGAGGCAATGACACATATGACCTACCGAAACACCGTTATCACAGCTTAAAGCCCACCCGAACAGGTAAGCACCTCGCCGGTGACGAAGTTGGATTCAGGAATACAGAACAAATATACCGCTCCTGCAGCATCTTCTGGCTTCCCGGTTCTACCAAGGGGAGATGAGGCGGTAAGCCCTTCTATTTGCCTTTCGCTCAAGCCCACTTTAAATTCACGCCCGCCGACGTCAATGGTTGGCGGCGCGTCGGAATATGACTGTGTTAATCGGGTGTCAATTGGACCAAATGCCACACAGTTAACCGTGACATTGTAGCGGCCCCATTCCTTTGCGAGCGTTTTGGTCAGTCCCAGCACACCCGCCTTAGCAGCGCTGTATGCAATTTGTGTAGCGCTTCCGGTGGTACCAGAGACAGAGGATATGTTCACGACCTTCCGACACTTGGCCTGGCCATTTGCTTCAATTTCCTTACTAGCCTGCGGTCTCAACCAGCTTGAAAATTCCCTGAGTATCCTAAATGGAGCAGACAGATGGACGTCTAACATCGCCTGAAATTGTTCATCGGAATGGTTATGCATCGCACCATTCCAGATGTAGCCTGCATTATTAACGATAATGTCTATGCCACCATAAGTATCAAGAGCGCCCTGTAGCAAAAACCCCGGAAAGTCAGCGTCTGTTACGCTGCCTGCAATCAATGAGGCCTCGTGGCCGGATTGTTGTATGAGCGCGACGGTTTCTGCGGCGACATCCGAATCCAGGTCATTAACCACAACACACGCGCCGTCTTCGGCGAGCATCATGGCAATAGCCCTTCCAACACCCCTGCCTGCGCCGGTCACTATAGCGGTCTGTCCTTTCAGTTTACTCACGAATCAACTCACTCCGGGTTCTGTTTTTATTGTAGACCTTGATACTCCATGGATAGCAGGAGCCTATTTGTTACGAGAGACAATATATTCAGCAATCCAGTGTAGACCTTCAGCTCGTTTTCCAAAACACGTCAACTGCTGCTGGGCCGCGGCAAGTTCCTGCTGCATTTTGTTTCGTGCTGTCTCCACACCCAACAAACTGGCAAAAGTTGACTTGTTGCTGGCCGCATCTGATCCCTGGGGTTTTCCAATCTGTTCGGTTGTGCCTTCGACATCCAGCAGGTCATCTCTAATCTGGAATGCCAGACCTATATGATGACCGAAACCCTCTAGCCGATCAGCTTCATTAGTTTCGTTCCCCAACGTCGCAGTGACGACTTCACTACAGATCATCGAAAGGCCCGTTTCGATCAGAGCCCCACTCTTCTGCCTATGCATTTGCTCAAGCTCATCCAAAGCTAGAACACGGGTTTCACCTTGAAGGTCTGTAGATTGCCCCGCGATCATCCCGTTGGCTCCCGCCGCTTTTGATAGCAGGCGCACCCACTCAACAATCAAAGATGGCTCAACTCCGGATTCCGCTAGTAATTCAAACGCAAAGGTTAGCAGCGCATCGCCGACAAGAATGCCCGTCGCTTCATCGAATTTTTTGTGGACGGTTGGTTCACCTCTCCTGAGATCATCGTCATCCATAGCTGGTAAATCATCGTGGACAAGAGAATAGATATGCACCAGTTCGATAGCGGCGGCAGGATAATCCGCGATCGCAAGCGGAACACCCAACAACTCCGCCGTCGCATAAACAATCAAAGGTCGTATCCTCTTCCCATCCGTAGCGATCGCATAATGAACGGCATCACCTAACCGACCCTGTAATTTTTTCGCGCAGACAAATTCCACCATGACCCTTTCGACGCGCGCTTTGTATTCCGCGGCACGATCACTAAATTGCGTCTGACTGTTCTGACTCTCCATACGCTTATGCTACCGGTTGCGCGCACTAGTTAACAACTGCCCAGGCAGCACTACCGCGCACTAGTTAACAACTGCCCAGGCAGCACTACCGCGCACCAGTTAACAACTGCCCATGCAGCACCATGATGAGAGTAGACTGCAGATGGTGTATCCTTCGCAGCCACTTAACTGGGGTCATCTCGACTTTCTACTATCTCATGACCAATTCAGCCGCTACCGCCTCTGCTGCCGCAAATATTGCTCTGGTAAAATACTGGGGGAAAGCAAGTGTTGGCAACAACCAGCCAGCGACAGGCTCAGTCTCACTTGGCCTGGAAGATCTTAGAACCACCACCACACTTGAATACGCCACAGGAAATCGGGATACGTTTGATACTGAACTCGACGATAATTCACGCAAAAGAGCCCTCCGGTTCCTTGATAGAGTTCGGCTGACCCACAATATCAACCAGCCGTTGCACATAACGACCGCCAATAACTTCCCGACCGGCACTGGTCTCGCCTCAAGTGCTTCAGGTTTCGCCGCGCTTAGTCTTGCGTTTAACGCACTCTTTAACCTGAAGTTGGCCGCCAGCGACCTTTCTCGTATGGCGAGGTTAGGCTCCGGTTCTGCAGCCAGGTCTATTTTCGGCGGGGTTGTCGAATTAATTCCATCAGACGATGCTTACGCCATTCCTATTGCAACAGCAGAGGAATGGCCGCTTGATATAGTAGTGGCGGTGACCGAGGAACGCCCTAAAGCAATTGGCTCAACCGACGCGATGATTCAGACAGCGAACACCTCTCCTTTCTATCGAAGTTGGTTGTCTTCTCACTCTGATGACATGCGCTTGGCAAAACAAGCTATTACAGAAAAAGACTTCGGGAAACTAGCAGACACCAGTGAGCACAATTGTCTGAAAATGCATGCGACGATGATAACCAGCCAGCCTCCCATTGTTTATTGGCAACCCTCCACCGTTGAAATCATGCATCAGGTTCGTGCACTCCGATCATCGGGTACACCTGCTTTCTTCACGATCGACGCAGGCGCTCAGGTCAAGATAGTCTGCTTACCCTCAGCTACTGACGCCATCAGGCAACAACTGCAAACCATCACCGGACTAAAGCAAGTGATTGTCACGCGGCTGGGAGGTTCACCCTTGGTTACAACCTCATGAAGGCATCAGCGCCGGGAAAACTCTTTCTGGTGGGTGAATATGCGGTGCTTGAAGGTGGCCCTGCTCTTTTGACACCGGTTAAGCAAAGAGCAAAAGTCACGATTGAAGCCGCCAATAAAAGTCAGGTTATCAGCCTCACAACGACCGTAGAAAAACACTCACTCGATAGCGCATTGCAACACTACCCCCTGTTGCAGGCAACAATGGCTGAATTAGACTGCCTGGAACAACTTCAAAATGCCCAGCTAACCATTGATACCAGTTCATTTTTCCACCGTGGCATCAAACTTGGACTGGGGTCCAGTGCAGCGCTGACTGTTGCGCTGGTAAACTTATTTCAGCCTGATTCGACCGCAAGTGAACTATTTGCAAAAGCCTTCAGGTGCCATCTCGCGTTCCAGAACGGCATGGGAAGCGGTGCCGATATCGCACTGGCCGCGATGGATGAAACAATTGTTTTTCAGCGCGGTGAATCCCCGATTCCGATGGGTCTTCCTGATGATTTGTTTATGCTCGCCATCTGGTCTGGGGAACCCGCCTCGACTGTAGGTTATGTAGCAGCAGTGAATCAGTGGCGGCAACATAACCCGGACACCTACCTGGGCCATATCAACGATCTAAGCAACACTGCAAGTGAGTGCATCACCGCCCTGGAGAAAAAAGATAGCCAGCGGGTTTTGACCATCATTGAACAGTATGATCGACACCTAGAGCGCCTTTCGTCAGCATCAGGGGCTAATTTTTACAATCAGGCTCACCTGAAGATGCGAAAAAAGGTAGAATTGACGCACTGCGCATACAAGCCTTCGGGTGCAGGTGGTGGCGATTATGGAATCGCCTACAGTACCAACAAACAAGAACTACTTAGGCTCGCCGATAAGCTGGAACGGGAACAAATCGATACGTTTATTCTCTGATGTAGGCGTAAATAAATGGGTGTGATGGAGCATTAATGGACAAGGCAAGATTCCCGGGATTCTACAAATTATCAATCGGGGAAAGACTTAAAAAAGTACACGAAAACGGTTGGTTGTCTGAACAGGACCTGCTTTCACTTCGCGATGGACACCATACGCTACCGCTTAGTCGAGCGGACAAAATGATCGAAAATGTCGTCGGTGTCATGGGCCTGCCCCTTGGCCTGGGCCTTAATTTCAACGTCAACCAAAAAAATTATATCGTCCCCCTTGCGGTCGAAGAACCTTCTATTGTGGCCGCACTCAGTTCAGCGGCAAAGATTTTTAGTGAGTCCGGGGGCATTCAATCTTCCGCAGAGGAATCGCTTCTCATTGGCCAGATCCAGATCGTGAATCCACCGGATGTGGAAGAAGCGCGGAATCAAATTTTATTTCATAAAAAAGAACTCATCGACAAACTCAATGAGCTACATCCCAAGATGGTTGAACGCGGGGGCGGGGTTCAGGACATCGAAATAAGAACCTTCGAGAGAACAGAGCGAAATCCTCTGATGCTGATTGTTCATATTCTCGTTGATACCTGCGATGCCATGGGTGCAAATATCATTAATTCGATGTGTGAGGAAATCGCCGCGGATATCGAAGCCCTGACAGAAGGTCGTGTGTTTCTCCGGATTCTGTCCAATCTGACTGACCGAAGTGTCGTCAAGGCCAGCGTAGTCATACCAACCGAAAAACTGGAAGGAAAAGGCTATCCTGGTGAAGAGGTTCGTGACGGAATCATCCTGGCCTCGCAGTTCGCCGAGATCGATCCTTATCGTGCCGCCACCCACAACAAAGGCATTATGAACGGTATAGACCCACTAGCAGTCGCTACGGGTAACGACTGGAGGGCGATTGAAGCGTCTGCTCATGCCTATGCCGCCAGAAGCGGTACCTATTCCTCACTCAGCCGGTGGTACGCCAACGACGCCGGCGACCTGGTTGGCAATATTGAGATCCCAATCAAAGTCGGTATCACAGGCGGTTCTTTGCAGGCCAATGACACCGCCATGATCAGCTATCGACTGTTAAAGGTTAGTAGTGCCAGGGAACTCGCCGAACTCATGGCGGCTGTCGGCCTTGCCCAGAACTTTTCTGCCATTAAGGCGCTGTCAACGGAAGGTATCCAGAAAGGACACATGTCATTGCACGCAAGAAGTGTTGCTGTAACAGCCGGTGCATCCAAGGAATTGTTTGAAACGGTTGTTAGTCATTTGATCGATCAGGGTGATATCACGGTTTCCGCGGCGAAGGAAATCATGGCTGAGCTGACGGGTAAAAGCCTGAAGAATGAAATCAAGAAAAAAGGTTCAACGACAGCGATGGCTAACGGCAAGGTGATTCTGCTGGGTGAACATGCCGTGGTTTATGGCAAGCCCGCTATTGCCGTTCCTATCAAAAACGCTGTCGTCGCAGAAATCTCTGATACAGACCACCCGCCGGAAATCAAGGTACCGGCCTGGGATATCGACGACAAGTTGGAAGAATCCAATTCCATCTGGTGGACCGCTATTCAGGATGTGTTTGAGCAACTGGGCATTGCGAACCAAAAATTCTCTGTGCACATAAAGCCTAACATTCCAGCGGCAATGGGCCTCGGAGGTTCAGCTGCAACCGCAGTGGCGATAGTGCGCTCAGCCTCGAAGCACTTTAAGCTCGATTTAAACGACGAAGAAGTCAATCATTACGCGTTCCTCTGCGAGAAAGCTGCCCACGGCACCCCCTCCGGCATCGATAACACCATCGCGACCTACGGGAACCCTCTTGTTTACCAGGCCGGTGAACAGCCCAGGCTGGATATGATCGAATTTCCAAGACCTCTTAACCTGGTAATTGGTATATCGGACCAGCCCAGCCTGACCGTCGATATGGTTGGCGGCGTGCGTGACCGTTGGAGAAAAAACAGCGCTCTTTATAATTCTTTGTTTGCGAATTTTGCGCAGGTTGCTGAATCAGGATTGGATGCGATCAAGCAAGGTGACTACAAAGCGCTTGGTCATATGATGACTATAAATCACGGTCTGCTAAGTGCAATCCAGGTGTCTTCACCTGAACTGGACCGAATGGTACAGATTTCTCGGGACCATGGCGCATTGGGCGCGAAATTGACCGGCGCCGGTGGTGGTGGTTCGATCATTGCCCTGTGCGATGACAACTCTGAAGCTATCGTCAATGGCTTAACAAGAAATGGTTTCAAGGCGCTGCAGGTGACCGTGTGAACAGCATTTTCCAAGTAGCGCTACCACACCGGGCAAAGGCGCATCATTATGTTGCCTGTCTGTTAACCCAAAGACGGCACCGCTGCGGGCCAATCGAAGATTTTTGGGGAGGGAATTTAACTAATGTCTTCCGCACTCAATGAAGTTGTTTCCTCTGACCTGGAGGAACTGATTCTTGTCAACTCTCAGGACGAGAATGTAGGTACGCGACCAAAACGGGAATGCCACCTTGGCCAGGGTGAACTACACCGTGCTTTTTCTGTGTTCATCTTCAATGCAGCTGGCGAGGTTTTACTGCAACAAAGAACTGCCCAGAAATTCCTGTGGCCGCTATACTGGTCTAATGCGTGCTGCAGTCACCCAAGGGCAGGCGAAGACTCGGAAGACGCTGCCCATCGGAGGCTAGCTCAAGAGCTTGGTATATCCGTTCCTCTTACCTATCTGTACAAATTTGAATATCACGCCCAATATCAAAATATTGGCAGTGAACATGAACTTTGTTGGGTCTGGATTGGCTTTGCTGAAGCGAAAGATATCTCGCCAAACAGCAATGAGGTGGCTAACTGGAGATTCTTTTCCAGGGAGGAACTCGGGAATGAATTATCCCAGAACCCTGACAGCTACACACCGTGGATGAAAATGGAATGGGAACGCATCTTCAAGGATCACCAAGACCTCCTCAATCGCTAAACTTTCGCTGCCTTCATTGCGCTTCGTTACAATGTTTTGTTGTCTAAGCAACAGCATTGTGATTCCATAACCTGTCGCGAAAGGAGCAGCTAATGAAGACAGTAGGTGGATGTTATTGTGGCCAGATCAGATATACCTTTGAAGGCGACATCGCTGCACAGATGCAATGTCATTGTCGTGAGTGCCAGTACATTACTGGCGGGAACCCAAACGTTTTCATCATGGTCCCAGAGACAACATTCAGCTACGTCAAGGGAGAAGCCGCCAGCTTCAGTCGCCCGGACCTGGATAACCCAGTAACACGATTTTTCTGCCCTAATTGCGGCACTGCCATAGGAACCAAAGCTCCGGGTGCACCGGGGGCTATGGTACTTAAAGTGGGGACGCTGGATAACCCCGGTATTTTTAGTCCATCGGCCGCAATATTTACAAAAGACGCCCAACCCTTTCACCATATTCCCGATGGCGTTACAGGCTTTGAGGGGCTACCCGGTTAGCTAGGTATCGCCCGCAAAACTCAATTCTCAATACAAGGCCCACCAAGGTCAGCTGTCCTCGAAGACGAACTACCTAAGGAACCATCTTGAAAGACGCACTGTATTCGAACACCTACAAGCATTATGTGCTGGGAGTCCTGGTTGTCGTTTACGTTTTTAATTTCATTGATCGACAGATTCTCGCGATACTCGCGCCTGCCATTAAGGACGAACTGCTACTTTCAGACACCCAGATAGGCGCACTCAGCGGGGTAGCCTTTGGTATTTTCTACGCTACTCTGGGCATTCCAATCGCCAGGCTAGCCGACCGGTACTCACGGGTAAGCATTATCTCAATTTGCTTGAGTATCTGGTCATTGATGACCGCCTTTTCGGGTCTTGCGACCAACTTTGTCCAATTACTGATCGCCAGAATCGGCGTTGGCATCGGTGAGGCCGGCGGCAGTCCGCCATCGCACTCCCTGTTGGCGGACTATTTTGCGCCCGGTAAAAGAGCGACGGCTCTGGGCATTTACGCGCTTGGCGTTCCCATAGGAATCCTTTTTGGTAATCTCGCCGGCGGGTGGATCGGTGAAATATTTGGTTGGCGGCAGGCATTCTTTCTGGTCGGCATACCTGGTGTCTTACTGGCTGTCATTCTTAAACTAACCGTCAAGGAACCACCCCGTGGTTATACCGAGGAAAAACCGACAGATACCAGCACCGTTCCGTTTCGAACCGTTCTAAAAACCATGTGGGGGTTCACATCGTTCAGGTATATCTGCCTGGGCGCTGGTACACAGGCGTTTGTGGGATATGGCGCCATCGCCTGGATGCCCTCTTTCCTGGTGCGCGCCCATGACCTGAGTATTGGTGAAGTTGGCACCGCGCTAGGCCTTATCATCGGTATATTTGGTGGCATTGGAACACTCTTAAGTGGTGTCATCGGAGACCGGCTTGGCGCAAAAGACGTTAAATACTACATGCTCGTACCTGCTTATGGGTTCCTGATCGCGGTTCCTGCAGGTGCAGCCGTCTTCCTGGTTGATGAACTTTATCTGGTGCTCGCGATTTACACGATTCCAGCTTTCATGGTGAACCTTTACACAGGACCAACCTTTGCGATGACTCAATCACTGGCGCCGCTGGCAATGCGAGCCGCAGCATCCGCCCTGTTGCTGTTTATGATCAATATTATTGGATTGGTTTTCGGCCCAACCACCGTGGGCATCATCAGCGACCTACTTCAATCCAGCATCCAGATGAACGATGTGGAATCCTTGCAAATGGCGCTACTTGCGTGCAACTTTGTCTACCTGTTGAGCTTCTACTACTACTTTCAAGCATCGCGGCACCTGGAAGCAAACTTAAACTCGAGTAAACAATAATGACAGCATTGACGGTTACCACTAAAAATTGGGTCAGAACAGTGACTATGGATCGGCCCGAGTCTCTGAATTCATTTAACGCAGACATGATCGATGAACTCTGTCATTCCTTTCTGGATGCAGCGAGTGACGACTCCGTTCGCGTGCTCGTGCTGACCGGTGCCGGACGCGCTTTTTCGGCAGGAGCCGATCTAAAGTCCATGGGCACTGCGCCCGATCCTTCGAAGAAAGACCTGCGGGCGTTGATGCATTCAATTATCGACTTCCCAAAACCATTTATTACAGCCGCGAATGGCCTTGGTGTTGGCATCGGCATGACTATCCATGGCGTGGCTGACCTGGTGTTTATGGCAGAAAGCGCGAAATTCCGGGCTCCTTTTTCCTCTCTTGGACTGACTGCTGAAGCCGCCAGCACCTATACATTCAGCCGCCTGCTAGGCCATCAGAAGGCATCCTGGGCGCTATTATCCGGAGAGTGGTTCACAGCAAGGGAATGCCTCGCCATGGGCCTTGCGCTGGAAGTAATACCGGACGATAAACTGATGCAAATTGTCTATGAAAAAGCAGCGCAACTCGCCGCCCTGCCGCTTGCGTCACTCATGCAGACCAAAAAACTTATGGTAGCTCCTCACGTTGAAGCTATGAAATCGGCGGTCTACGAAGAAGCCGTCGGTCTCGAAAACCTTGCCGGGGGACCGGCTAATGTCGAGGCGATTGACGCCTTTCTCAATAAACGCGATCCCGATTTCAGCAATAGCTGATTTCCCCTCTTGGGGTTCAGTCTTTACCTCTGCTAAACAGGGATCCCAGTTTAGACCTGATAGTCGTTTCCGCCTCTTCGCGCAAATATTGAGCAAGAGCGCTTTTGAGCGCATCTTTAACACTCACCATCAGCTGACCGGCGATCTTCTCGCCGACTTCGTCGGGCGTCAAACCGTTTTCAGGGGTTCCGATATTTCTGAGCTGCAATGTTTTCAGTTCAATCGACTGGTTACCAATCTGGTCACTGCGCAATTCCATCGTGCCATCTGAAAAATCGATCCGGCTAATGGCGAGTTTAATGTCGACCTCACTAGTCCCGGTATCGCTTACGTCATCCTGGGCATCAGATTCCGGCATACCCTCCATAAATTTCTGTACATTCGTGGTCGTACCTTTTTGTTCTGCCAGGACATGAACACCATCAATGCTAATTTCTTCTATCAGGTAGACCGGTCCAGTAAGGCTCGATGTATCAATAGCCACTGAAATGTTGTCCAGCGTAAATAATGGTTCGGTCGAGAAGCCGGGAGGATTGGCGACTGTTAGACCGTTCAAGGTTGCCTTGCCTTCGGCCAGGTTGACCTTAACTTCTCTCACCCGTACCTGCGCATTAGTGACCTCGGTACCCACGTCTTCAATCAGACTTTGAACGATCCCGTCCAGATTCTGCATTAGGTAGTAACCAGCTCCTGCAACCGCAACAACCAGAACAACTACGAACCCTAAAATAATTTTGCTCACGTTGATCCTCATCTTTGTTAAATCACATTAATCATATCGTCATATGAATAGGATAACAGCGCCTAGGGGCTCTTCAAACGAGGTTTGGGTTCAATTCATAGATAAAGCTATACTTGTCCAAGGTTTACATCCCCGCAACCAACGTCGAGATAAAAAATGATTGAATATCATAATCCTGAAGGATCTGTCGGTATCGAAGTGACACCCTATTCTCTGTCTGCTGCCATACAGGGTGCCAACTCTATTAGCGTCGGCTTCCTGGCGAATGGCTTTCCCGACTCTGAGAATTTCCTGCACGCACTCGAAGAGGCAATGCAGGAACTTGAACCCGGTATCGAGGTTCATTCCTATAACAAAGGCAATGCATCGGTACCTGCGAACGATGAACTACTGGGTACGATAAGCAATGAATGTCATGCCGTGGTGGCTGCATACGGGCATTGAGGATCCTGCACAACCGGCACCGTGCGTGACGGCGTAAATATTGCAAAATTAGGCATCCCGGCTGTATCACTGGTAACAGAAGAGTTCTGGCCACAGGGCGATTTCGTTGCGGAATCGCTCGGCATGCCAGACGTTCCAAGAGTGCGGCTACCACATCCGGTTGCAGGCACTGGGGTAAAAAACATGAGAAAGGTCGCTGCGGAAGTAGCACCTGCAGTGCTTAAAGCGTTAGAGGGAAACAATGGCTGATTTACTAACAGCTGCAGATGAGTCAGCTGCGCTGGAGGACCTGCATAGCAAAGGATTGACCGATGGCTTACCAGTGATTATCCCAACACCTACGCGCGTCAATCGGATGGTGCTTGCCTCGGGCCTTGAGGCAGATATGGTTCTGGGCACCATGGGGCCGGGCCACGGAATCGCAACAATAGAAAAGGTGGCTGTTGCCGCCGTCATGGCTGGTTGCCTGCCGGACTATATGCCGGTTGTGCTGGCGGCCGTAAAAGCCGTTATTGATCCAGTGTTTGACCTGACTGAGATGCAGGCGACCACGCATTGCACAGCACCGCTCATCATTGTGAATGGACCGGCCAGGCACAACTGTGGACCGATTTCATCCGGCTATGGTGCTTTAGGACCCGGCCATAGGGCAAACGCTTCCATTGGCCGCGCTTTGAGACTGACAATGATCAATATTGGCGGCGGGCGGCCAGGATCTTCTGATATGGCCCTGCTGGGTCACCCGGGAAAATTCACCTTCTGCCTGGCGGAAGACGAAGAGAACAGCCCCTTTCCACCTATGCATGTCGACCTTGGTTTCGACCCCGACGACAGTGTTGTTACCGTCATCGGCGCAGAAGCACCTCATTCGGTTCTTTATAGTGGCGACGGCGACGACCCGAAGGGTTATCTATCCTTGTTGGACATGCTGGCAATTGGCATTGCTAATGCTGCAACTAACAATGCGATACTAACCAAGGGTACAGCGACTATCGTGTTAAACCCCGAACATGCTGAAGTGTTAAACAAGGCAGGCCTGACCCGACAGGATATTGCTGAAGAAATACACCGACGCTCGACGATGGCACAGACAACAATCAACAAGCTCTCACCGGCGTTCGCAGGCAAGGACTCAGGCAATCGAGATGCATTTGGAGGCCCAGAACAACTGCTGATATTAATGTCCGGCGGCAGCGGCCTCTATTCAATGGTGATGCCATCCTGGTGTGCGGGCCCCCATAAAAACTCGGCATCCTGCATTAAAGTTGAATCAGAATTTTTCTGTGAAGTTCCAGGACTTGCAAACCAGGTAATCTAATCTCTAACCGAAATTTCAAAGGACACTCATGAGTAATTTTCCAACACCTTATGTTTCACACGACTTAACTGGTCAAGTTGCCTTAGTTACAGGCACGACTTCAGGGCTTGGCAGGCGCTTCGCCATTGTGCTGGCAGCCTGCGGGGCCAAAGTCGCGATCACTGGCCGGCGGGTTGAAAAGCTCGAAGAACTGGCGAAAGAGATACGCGCGTCAGGTGGTGTCTGTGAACCTATCCCTTTTGATATTACCAACACCGAAGAAATTACCCAGGTTGTCGACAAAGCGGAATCCGCACTTGGCCTGGTCGACATCCTCATCAATAACGCAGGAATTCCGGATGCCCAAAGAGCACACAAAATGAGCAACGAATTTATTGATTCGGTGTTCGATACCAACCTGGTTGGGCCCTTTAAGCTATCGTGTGAAATCGCTCGACGGCTGATTGCCGCGAAGCAGCCAGGCCGCATGATCAATATTTCATCTGTCGGTGGTTTCAGCTACGGCGGAAACGGTGCGGCGCTGTACTCCGTGACTAAATCTGCCATCGTGCGGATGACCGAAGTGCTGGCGGTTGAATGGGCAAGAAACAACATCAACGTCAACGCCATCGCACCGGGTGCATTTTCGTCAGAGATGATGGATGGCATGCTCGAGCGGATGGGTGATATTGCTCAACACTTCCCACGCAAGCGGATCGGAGATCCGGCGCAGATGGATTCCACCCTGCTCTACTTTCTCTCTCCCGCATCTGAATTTGTGACCGGCACTTATATTAAAATCGATGATGGCCAGGGCGGGCGTTAGGCGCCCCTTCAGGGCAGGAACCAGCAGGACTATACAAAGGGGATAATCTTCTCTGCAATAGTCTCCAGCACCTCAAATCGAGGATCGAATGAAGGCAGGTTCATTACCTGGTTAAGGCCAGCCTCATTTAATGAACGTAGTTTGTCGATCAACTCTTCCTGTGTGCCAATCAGGCAAGTCGCCTGCAACAGCTCTTTGGTCAGGAACTGCTGCTCCTCTGGAATAACCCAGCAATTGTGACCAAGGTGAATACGCTGGTGCCGGCGGTCGTCGGGAAACTCTGACAGCAAACTTGTGTACTCTTCCCAGACACTCGCCACTGCATTGGGCGGCTGATAACCAAAATTTCTCCATTGATCGTAAGCATAATGCAGCGATGCCATCGCCATGGCGCCGCACTCGTGCTTGATTCGAGCGGAATCGGTCGCCTCACCTTCTTCCTTAACTATCATCGCGGTGAGTGCCGTTGTGTAAAAACTGTCACGGCTGAATCCTGCAGGCGCGTCCTTCTCCACCATGGACCAGATGTTTTCCATCATCGCTGCACTGCCCGGAAAAGCCAGCACAGCACCATCTCCGTATCGACCCGCTAGCGCTATCGATCTGGGGCCAAAACCAGAGACATACATGGGGATAGTGTCTTCGAAATTTACAAAACCTTTATCTGGCATGACGTGTCGAATAGGTATTTCAGTTTCACCCGAAGACATCATGGCCTCTTCGCCGCGCAAAAGTGGCTTCAACTCCTGCAGGTAAGATTCAAATTCTTTAATACGGTGCGGGGGTAATCCCATGATTCGCATGGCTGTGTTTCCCGCGCCGACGCCAAAAAAGGTGCGTCCGGGAGCAATCGCGTTGATGGTGGCGATACCCGCGGCGTTGACGGCTGCTGGCCTTGTGCCAGTTATCGCGACCCCGGTTCCCAGCTTGATGGTTGACGTTCGATCCGCCGCCAGCGCCAGTGCTGCATAGCAGTCTGACCAAATCATCTGGCTGTCAGCCAACCAGGCATGACTATATCCAAGCTCCTCTGCGCGAACAACGTAACCTATATCGCCCACATGGCTTGGGACGCATATTCCAATATCCATAGACACAATTAATCGACCTCGCTATCGCATATGCTATTCTCGGAACAAAGAGCATAGACTGTTAATTGAATGGTAAGCATAACCGACATCGACGTGCCACGCAGAAAGCCACGCAGAAAGCCCTGCAGGGAACCTCGCAGCAAGCCCCTCTGGAGCCAGCCTGGTTCCAGGACGGCGTTCTCGACGATAGATTCTGGTGCCAACCCAGATTCTTTGCTGCTAACCGCGCTGCCCTCAGTCGGATTGACCGCAACAGGAATCGTCAACACAGCAGTCCCATTTTGCCGGAGTGTTGCCGGTGGCGTATACCAAACTCACGATAGTTTCTTCTAGACACGCGCAGCTTGTACCAGTCTCTTTCCCAGTCGGCCGCTGACTTCTTTTCGTCGGCTCAACCTGAAGCACACCGGATTTTCCACGGTCGCGGGCAGCTTTTTGAAGGGCTGGAACACTTATCCGTTGATTGGTATTCACCCGTTGTTCTCATCACGACCTACGAAGAGATCGACGACCTCGATAAGCTGACCGATTCAATCACCCGGCACGACACCCACTCGCAAATTGAATCCGTGATGCTGCAGTACCGCAAGCGCAGAGGTACGCCGACACAATGCCTTTACAAAAACCCAATTAACCACTGCATCGTCGAAGAACACGGGCTGAAATATGAGGTTCAACCAGGCGTCAACCAAAATGCCGGGCTCTTTTTAGACATGCGCCCTCTACGCCATTGGCTTTCCCAGAACTCAAGTGGCAAGAATGTTCTTAACCTGTTTGCGTACACCTGTTCACTATCTGTCGCTGCGCTTGCGTCAGGCGCGCGTCAGGTCGTCAATGTAGACATGAGCAAACCGAGCATTACTTGGGGCGCGCGCAACCATGCCTTAAACGATCAGGATCCGCGATCCGTTAAGTCCGTGCCCCACAACCTGTTCCGTTCCTGGGGCAAGATCAAACAATTCGGCCGGTATGACACGATCATCATAGACCCTCCGACGCGCCAAAGAGGCAGCTTTGACGTAGAAAAAAACTATGGCGCGGTTCTCAAGAAACTGAAATCGCTGGCGGCGGAAAAGGCAGACATTATTGCGACTGTTAACAGTCCTTACCTGACAGACGATTTCCTGATTAACCAGTTTGCCCGACATGCACCGCAATGCCGTTTTAGGAGAATGATGCCGGGATCAGAAGAGTTTCCAGATAAGTTTCCCGAGCGGGCGATCAAAATTTATCACTTTTCCGCAAACTAGCTGTCTTCTGAAGGTTGTGTTGCTAATTTATCGAACCCGTCATGGAGATAGCTTCACTTCTAACTCAATTATCAAACGGGGAGTTCCCATCGCAGTGTATATTTCCCCTTACAAAAACAAACGAGCGCGATACCCATGAAACCCATTACCTGCATAGATGATTTACAAGACGCACATAAGCGTCGTGTACCGCGGATGTTCTACGACTACGTAGATTCCGGCTCCTGGTCTGAATCAACTTATCGAGACAATCAAAAAGCATTCAGCGGTCATAAATTCAAACAACGAGTGCTTGTCGACATGGCCAACCGAAGCCTGAAGACAACGATGCTGGGCGAACAAGTCTCTATGCCAACGGCTCTCGCGCCGGTTGGCCTGACTGGCATGCAGTGGGTTAATGGCGAGATCCACGCCGCTAAAGCAGCCGAGAAGTTCGGCGTACCCTTCTGCCTTTCAACCATGAGCATCTGTTCTGTCGAAGACGTAGCTGACGCTGTATCAAAACCATTTTGGTTTCAGCTCTATGTTATGAAGGATCGCGAATTTATCCGCAGGCTAATTGAGCGGGCGAAAGCGGCCGGATGTTCTGCATTAGTGTTAACGGCCGACCTGCAGATTATGGGACAACGCCACAAAGACATCACGAACGGCTTATCTGTGCCGCCTAAGATAACGATGTCCAGCTTCTTAAACATAGCAATGCACCCAGGATGGTGCATGAGAATGCTAGGGTCAAAACGCTTCACATTTGGCAACGTGGTGGGACACGCAAGCGGCGTTGAGCAACTGGCGACACTCGCGCAATGGTCCGCCGAGCAACTGG